>ENA-OQBT01000005-OQBT01000005.1-human-gut-metagenome-genome-assembly--contig:-NODE-5-length-124907-cov-7.691353_pt1 | contig 124907 bp, 145 predicted proteins | sample MGYA00242749_ERZ504557 | MGnify/ENA primary metagenome ERZ504557 (study PRJEB26092, sample SAMD00036243) | human gut metagenome | host: Homo sapiens | study: EMG produced TPA metagenomics assembly of...
CAAACGTGTACAGTTCTTAAATCTTGAGAAGTACAAAACCAAGTCAACGACTTGCGTGTTGTATCCCAAAAGTTGTACAGTTACTTAAATCATTGAGAGTACAAAAACTTCATTCTTCATATCATTTCCCTTTCATAATGTTGTACAGTTACTTAAATCTTGAGAGTACAAAAACTTACTTTCATCCAAGTTCCTTGATTTCTAGTTGTACAGTTACTTAAATCTTGAGAGTACAAAAACTTAATATACAAGGGCTTGCGGCTAGTGCTGGTTGTACAGTTACTTAAATCTTGAGAGTACAAAAACCTCAAATGATTTTTGAGATTTTCATACCCACATAGTGATTATAAAATCAATAACTGTTCTTGTCAATCCTTACTTTCTAAAAATTTCTGTAAAAGTTTTTCATCAGATGTTTGTGAATATCTTATACGGTAACTAAAATGAAACAACTGATTTAGGATATTCAATATTACTGAATCAACAAGTGAGAGACTAGGTTGTCTCAGCATTTTTGTCAATAAATAAGGTGTCACAGTTTCTAAAGACATCCTAAAACCTTCTCTCGTCGGAAAATCATTACTTGGATAATATTTCATTACCCTTTCATACATAAACTCAACATCATACAAATGCTCCACCTGGTCAGATAAAATATTGACGAACCTACTATTTTCTTCATCAATTTTTAAATAGCCTTGGTCACTAGGAAACAAAATAAAGGTTAGATTTGGATACTTCTTGACCAGATGACAGATTTGCCTATAAAAAATAGTATAAGATTCTTCTGAGATAAATCCATCAATATTTTTTAGCACAATGAGATACTTCTCTGTTGTTTGTGAAAGAAGATGGTCTAACATTTCTAAAAAGAGGGATAGTTTATCAATATTAGAAACCCATTCAAAAGATAGATTCTTGTTCTCAATGGCAAAAAATGGGCTAAAATTTTTTGTGAGTAGTTGGTCTAGTGTTAGAGGGAGATTCTCCAAATGGTATTCTACCTGTCCACAGTTTAAGTTTATATGCTGATTCATTGCTCTTTCTATAAGCTCTACTTGTTCATTAATTTTCTCCAAATGGGTTACTATATCAACTTGATTGGCAATTTTACGAAGGTAAGCGTGGGCAAGTGTTCCTTTCTTGTATTCCATCTGCTCCAGTAAATCCTTAAAACTTGAAATGTCGATATAGTGATAGCTATTTCGTTTCACTATTTCTCCAACTTCATCAAGTATGGTAGGCTCCTCATAATCAAAAATACTTAAGTCCTCACTTGAGTATTTTTTTCCACCAAAATACCAGTTCAAAATCTGCCAAGTATAATATTTGAGTTCATTATTCTGACCAACAATTTGTGTGATTGCACCAATATTTAATTCAATACGTTCTTTGTAAGGATGTTGTACAAAAAAATTTCATATGACCACCAACTTATTATCACTGACGATTTCTTCTTGCTTAGTTTTACCACCTATAATTAATGTCATCTCTGAAAATTGTTTTTCAGTAACTGCCAAAAGTCTCACATTCCCAGCAGGAAGATTGCTCATCTTTAACTTCTTATAAAATTTATTTGCAAAGCTTCTATTAGGACAAGTGCGATAGTAGACCGAAAATTGTAACATTTCAAACCCATTTGAAATTAATTCTTTACGAAAATTACGATATATTCTTTTTTCATCCTTGGATTCCATTGGTAAATCAAAAAAACATAATAATCTCAACGCTTCATACCTCATCTTATTTTCTCCACTCTAAACTTGATACCACTGGGCAGTGGAATTTACTGCTATCTTTTTCCGAAATATATTTGATAAAGCCTTTGACATATTTGTCCATAGCAACTGTCACTGAACAGGTCTCTTTGCCATATTTGATTTTAGCATTGAGTAAATCTGTCAATCCCAACCTATACTCATACTTAAGGAATTCCTGATCTCGTAGATTATCATATACCCAAACATCTACAATCTGTCTAAATGGCTCCATCAAATCGTCAACCAAATTAAACTGATTGTATTCATTTTTATGGAAGATTCCTAATAGGCCATTTAAACCATAACCCGCCACTATTCTAGCCATCTGAGCCCTCATGATAGCATAGCCATAGTTTAAACCAGCATTGATGACATCAGCTTCTTTCTGAGTTACTCTGACAAATTGTTTACCAAAGAGCTCATTAAAGTAGACCTTGGCAGCATGTCCCTCTCTATTCGTTCTATCACCAGGTTCTATCTGCTCTTTATAGTCTGAAAGTAATCTAATGTTGTCCAGACTTTTTTCAAACATGGCTAGGACATCCTCTTGGTTATTGATTTTATAATAAGTTACAATCTGCCATGCCTTGTCCTTTTGTTTCTGAGACCAATCCAGCTGTTCTTTCAAGCGCTTGTACGCTCTAAAGTGCCCATTTTGTGAGTGATAAATCCCTGTTGGTAAATGTTCATTATCACAAACAACTAAAGCAATATTATATTTACTTAAGGCACTTAATAGACGAAGGGTAACAACTGTATCCCCACCTTCTGCAACGATTATCGAAATATCACTTAGTGGCACCGTAAACTCTTGTCCCATCTTTTGCACTAATAAGTTATCAAGCTTTAAGCGCATCTTCTCGCTTTGACTGACATGTACAACTCTCCAAGTCATTTCTTCTCCTCTTTAAATAACGAAAACACCCTGCCATAAAATGACAGGGTGTTGATTTCGGCATGAAGCCTTATCTTTGTAGCTTCTGCAAGATTTAAGTAACTGTGTAAGGCGTCCCTTACACTATTATTATAGTATATGATAACTATAATTGCAACACTTTCTAACAATTAATATTAAAAATCTAGCTTAGGCTTATCACCCTCATTTTTGATGATATGCTGATTTCCTAGGACATCTGTTCTTACCTTATAAATAGAAATATTTGATTTTCCTAGCCCTTTTTTGCATTGACCACTATTAGCAACGTTACCCAACACTTTAATTAACGCCTCACCTCCTTCAAATTTCTGTTTATCATAAGGTTTTAATTCAACATAATGCTTTTGTTTAGGCATAGTTCGAGAAAGAAAACGGAAAAGCTGTTGTTCTTTTGTTTCTGTATCTTTAACGAGTAACAAATCATTTTTATAAAGTGTAAACTTGAATTCTGAATCAGAATCTACACCCTCTTTTTTCTTAATGTCATTGTATTTTTCCTGGGAAATCTTATATGTTCCTGTCCCTTTTTCAAATTGTAAATCAGCATATTTCAATCCGAGGATTTCGTATTTTCCAGTAGTCTTATTGAAATAGACATCCGCTCTCCATGGAGAAACTGACTGTAAGACAACTTTATTGTTACTATCCTTCGGAGTAATATCAATATGATTGCCTAGCTTACTATCATAGTATTTAAGACTCTTGATTTCAGGACCATTGCCTTTTTTACTATATTTACGAATATAGCCATGTTCTTCTTTATATTTTAGGAAAGGATTACATGGTACCTCTTTCCCTTTTTCATTTATTTGCTTATTAGGATAGTTCTCTAAAATTGGCTCGATAACTTTCTCAAAGGTTTGTGGGTCGTGACGATACATGAGGAATTTTGACTTATCCTTCTTATAAATCTTCATAAAGGCATCATAACCATCCTGAGTATAAATATCTTTGATTTTCCCTAAGACATAAGTTTCATCCGCCTTATCTTTTCCTACTTTAGCCTGTCTTGTCGCATAAATAGTGGCATCTGATATTTTACGATTAAACTTAGAATCCACTTGATAAGAGAATAAGATACTGTCTTCAAATTCTTTACTCTTCAATGTATCAACAAAATGTTGATAAGGGGCTTTGAACACAGATTCCTTGTACTCATCATCACTAATAAGTTCACCTGTTTCAATATCAAGGAGTTGGTCTTCTGAATAACTTACAAGGGTATTCTTTTGTTTTTTCCACAAATTCAACTGACTTGAGGCGGCAATAATCAATGCATCGACAGCATGGTGATGATAAGTATCACGAGTCTTCTCAATTCCCCAATGGCGTCTCAATTGAGATGTAAATTGGCCACGAACCACGGAAACTTTTGTATCAATCTTGTGAGCTCTAAAGTGTTCTTGAAGGGCATTGAGGACAACTCTTGAAGCGTATCTTGTATCTACAAGATTTCGTTCAATAAATTTCTTTCGAACATCAAACTTTGAAATATCTTCTTCTGTAAGGAGGTATTCTTTTTTCTTGTTCGAAAGTGTTTTTGACTCACGTACAAAAGCTTTTAATTCACGGAAAGACCACGCATCATCCATACTATCTAAAGCCTGATAAGGTGTTCGTTGTCCTTTTTCTTGGTTAGCAGTTGCATAAACCAAAACCTTATTTGCAAGGCTATCATCGAATGTGATAGAAAGAGGTAAAATATGATCTACTTCAAACTGATTAGAATTATTTATCAAATCATGGATTGAGATTGTCTTACCAGTATAAAGGCAACGTTCTCCTTGCTGATGCCAAAGGCGGATTTTAGTCGCTAATTGCTTATGACCGTGGAAAACACTATGTGGTAATTCAGCCTTTCCATTATATTGGTTAGCAGCCTTAAGCATTGCTGCATCTTTTTCATCTTTGTTGGCTTTTTGAATCTTTTGAATAGCTTTCTTTTCATCATCTTCATTTGTTTCACGAGCCATTTCGATGACAATATTGTCAAAGTCTCCGTATTCTTTAATCGCCGCATTTACGATTTTTATAGCCTGGCGAACAGACTTAGCAACAACAGGATTATAGATTTCTTCAGTTAATAGTTTTTCATCTATATATTTTGTTTTATTTGAAGACGAAGTCGTTTTTTGTTTTCCAAGTCGTGTCAGGATAGTCATTTGCTCTTCTGACGTCTCATACAATTCTGGAATTAACTCCATCATCAGTTTGACAGAAAAATTATGCCATCCTTTTCCAAAAATGGAACTATTTGCTTTGCGGAATTGAACCAATTCGTCAACTTGCTTCTGGCTAAAGCTACCATCAGCAAATTCATGTTCTAAGGCTTCTTGAATACCTTCCCTCTCAGTGTTTAATGTTAAGACATAGGCTAATTTATCAAGCGTTTCTCTATCCATTTGCTCAATATCTAAGGTTTCAAGCGTTTTCATTTTTCGATAGGCTCGAAAGTATGAATCTCAGCCTTACCTGATTTGTCGATACGGTATCCCTTGATATCTGCAACATCACAAGAAAGTAACTTAGCGATATATTTAAAAAGTTTCGCTGGCCCCATTGCCTTTTCATTTTTGACATAATTAATGATTTGATTCTTCTGTTCTTTGCTCAACTTTTTGGTTTCAGTAGGAACTGTTAGATTGTTCAAATCATTTAGCAAATTGAATTCTTGAGCCGTGTAGGAAGCTTTTGCTGCTCTAAACTCGTCTGGATAAAATGTACATTTCCCAATTAGAATTCCAAAAATATTGTCTAAAGTTTCTCCACTCGTTCTGTAACGACCATAATCAGTCCGTGACTTTTCATTTCCGGGTCCATGATAATATTTCCGTTTTCCAGTTAAAATTTCGAGATAACGATTAATAAATTCATCTGTAATCTGTGGATTAAATTCTTGTTGAGTTTGCAGTATCCTTAAGGCTTCTGAACGATAAGCTGATGTTGGAAAGACATTAATCAAGCGATGTTTTTTGCCATCTTTCTCAACAGTAAAATCACCACGTAATTGACCATATGTTTGGTAGCGTTCCAACTGTATCTGTCCCGGTGTCTTAGTTTCTAATTGTTTACTATTTTCCTTAACAATTTGTGCATAGTCTCCTACTGATGAATTTCCGTCATCACTAGCATCATCGAGGTAACTAATCCCACGGTGTTTCACCATATTTTTAAGAGCGATAAACAGTTCTTCATTAGACAATTCATCGGTCAAGCCCTTAACTCGTAATTGATATGGGTTAAGATTAATTGAAATCTTCGTAAAATCGGTGATTAATCCACTTTCCTCAAATAGACGATTTAAACGAACTCTACGATGTTTTTTACGTCGTGTCAAGCGTCTTCCTTGACGATTCGTTCTACGTACTAGGTTATTTTCCGCTTGAGCTGCTGGGAAGATGCGTGAGTTTTTATGGATAATTTCTCCTGTCACTTTGTTAAGGATACCTACACCAACAGAACCTATACCGATATCAAGTCCTAAAACTAAGTCACTCATTTAATAATCCCCTTATGCTTTTTTCTAATATTATAAACTAGTATCTGAAAATTCGCAACTTTTTTGTAAACGCTATAATCTATGTTTTAAAAAATCAATTTAATATCATTTTTATCTAAACAACGTTATTCACTTCATTCCGAAACCTAGAAAAAATATAAGTAGTCCTCCCTCTAACGACTTTGCTCATGTAAAAACCAAGTCAGCTTAGACTTGGTTTTGGATTTTATTTTTGAACAAATGATTTTAAACTACTAACTTGTTGGCAAGGAAATCGGAATATTAAGCTTCACCTTCATCTTACCGTTGGTAACTGTGGCTTGGTCAATCTCGTATCCTATTTCAGGAAGCTTGATCTGGATCTGGTTGTTAACCATACGAACACCACTGCTAGACTGGGCAATACTCTTCTTGAGATAAGGCAGAACCAGTGATTTTGGAACTGGAAGGCGACCAAGGTGGGCACCTGCCAAATCTAGTAGGATGACTTCTTTGTTAGTGCTAACCGTAAAATCAAGGCTAAATGTTGATTCGATAAGGCCAAGAGATACGGGAACCTTAGCTGTTAGATAGGCATCATTCAACTCTACGGTACTGTTTTGCAGGGTCTCATCATTAGATTCAGCCATGCTTGCTTTTAGGACTTGGCGAAACTGATTACTATCAAGATTAATCTCGGTTGAAAGGCCACCTGATGATAGGGATGCCCCACCGATACCAGCCTGGGCTAAATCAACAAGAGATGTTTGTGTTGATACATTTTTTAATTGGTCTTGACTATCGATATTGTCCGGAATAAGTAGAGCCACCACTGCCAAAAAGAGCACAATGACGAGGATAAGGAGTCGCTTAAACCATTTCCACATAGGGATACCTCATTTCAATTTTTCACTTTTGATGTCTATTGTACTGTAATCAAGGGAAAAAAGCGAGTAAGAACTGGAAATTCTCTCATATTTTTTTAATCCAATAGGTAGGGTTCAAGAGATTCATAGACCTTTAAGTAGACATTGGCATATAGGTGAACGCCGTCATATGGTGGAACCACTGATTTCCATAAGTCTCCTCGGTTATATCATTAGTACCGATATTGCTGAAAACCTTAGTCGGTCTCAAATCCAAAAGCAGGGAATGGATATGCTGGACAAATTCATCCGTATTCAAACCACTGATGCCTCGATTATAGATGATATCGTCGATATCTCTACTCCCAGCAAGTTCACAAAGGGGAAAAAGCTCCATGAGAGAGGAGACAATGAAGAGCATCTCCCCCTTGATGACGACCTCATTTAAGTACTGATAGTTTTTCAGTTTGGTTTCTTATGTGGGAATATATCCACTTAACCTTTTAACGATAGTATAAAGTCATCGTTAAAGGTATTACCTCGACAAATTTAGGGTTATCTATCTCACTCTTTTTTCAAATCTTAAGAAGAAATCTATAAGAGCATCTAGCAATTCAATCTAATAATGATGCTAACAAATACGAATACTCTGCTTTTGAAATATAGCCTTCATGGAACAACTCTTCTATATCAAGTCTCATTCCATCAATATTCAATGCGTTATCTTCCGTAAAATACATTCTATCAGCGAGAGGTGTGTAGTTATTATAGGTAAAATAACTTTTTTCCGTTTTATACTGTTTTTTATTCAGCCATTCAAATGGACTTACTCCATACTTCTTGTGAAACTCTTTAAAATCTGGTGTCTTAAAATTCGAAAGCTTTGCTTCACTTATTACTTTAGAAAAATACATATAGTCATTTGAATAAACCGTATATTTCCCTTTAAAGTAATCTCCTATCGAACCAGTTCCTGCAAATAAGTCTGCAAAGGTTTCTCCCTCAATTTTATATTTGTCAATAACTTTCTCAATAAAAGTTAACAATTTTGTCTTATTTCCCAAATAGCACATCATTCAACCCTATCCTTATTTTCAAGTTTATATTCAATAATCTCTTCTAGTTGACATTGAAGTGCTTCACATAGCCTTGCAAGTGCCTCCATAGAAACAGTCTCATCTTTAGATAATCTAGATAATGTCGAATTTGTAATCCCAGCCATATCTCTCAAAGATGTTTTGTTAATTCTCCTTTTCAACGTTAACTCCCACAGTCGTTCATAACTAAAACCCATGTAGTTCCTCCGTCCACAAAAGTGGAATATTATTCTATAAATATAGAATTGTTATATCACAGAATGCCACTTTATAATTAACCGTTTTAAACTTATTATGTACTTTTTTGGAGTTTTGAGTGATAAAAAGGCACTCTAGGGAATCATTCACCAGAGTGCACCCGTCATTATTTCCAATTAATTTTAGCTGAAATTCCTAGCTGCTTAGTTAACTTTTCAAGCTTATTTTTAGTATCTTTTCTTGAAAAATTTGTGAATAGCCATACACCTGGAGCCACTTCTGCTGAAATTGGTCTGCCATTATAAGTTGAAACTTTTCTACCTAAACGACTCCAGCAGTTGGTGCATTTGGCGCTATTAACTCTTCTATCTGTTGTTTGTATTTATCGTCGACAAGCATTGATTTTACGAAATCAACAAACAGACCTCTTGCAGACTTTGATTGTAGTGTATGACCATCATATTGAATTTCAAACATATCTGATGGACTAACCTCATTCGTTAATTCACCCTCTGAAACACCAAACAGATCAATATTTGCAATATCATCAATGATCTCAAAAACAGTCTCATACAATTGATCTGACTGGGCTTTTGAAAGCTTCCCAATATAAGATTTGTTTCCAATAGTTGAATTCATCATTTGGTAATCTGATTTCTCAGTGAAATCTTGAATGAGTCGCTTCTCCAAATAATCGGTATCAGCTTTTGATAGTTTTCCATCTGTTCTGGAGAAAAATAAAACTGACTCAACCCATTTCTTATCTTCTTTAGAAAAGTGTTGATATAACCGTTGATAAATGGTTTGGCCTGCAGATTGCCCACGTAGCGTTTATTTCCACCAATTAAAACATAGATAGCTGTATGACTCGCAAAGTCTTGTTCTTTTAGATAAGGCAAGTCACTGCGATTCATGGAAACTAGCATTGCCGGCTCACGTTCAAAATATGAAATATTATCTTTTTGTGAATCTTAGAATATAAAAATCTGCTTCATAACCTTGTCTCCCATGGAATTTCGATAATATATTATATCACGTAACCGTTACCAAAATCATCTAAGCTATCAACTCTACGGTGTAAAACCCGTCAACTCAAGGCTCCATAACATTTCTGTCAACTCTACGGTTCGCCATGAAAAAGTCATTTTTACACGGAAAAAGGGCAATCCGAGGATTCCCCCGAGCTGCTCAAAACCTTATTATATCACCGTTCCACACGAGTGAGCAGACCTACACACTCGATGTGATGCGTCTGCGGAAAAAGATCCACCGGCTGTACTTTCTTCAATTCATAGCCCAACTCTTGATAGCGTTTGATATCACGCGCCATGGTTGCTGGGTTACATGAGACATAAGTAATCTTCTCAGGTTGCATGGCGACGCTGGCTTTGATGAAGCTTTCCGTCAACCCCTTGCGTGGTGGATCTACAATGATGACATCTGGTTTGATACCATCCTGGCTCCATTTAGCCATGGCATTTTCAGCTGAGTTAGCCACATAGTGGGCATTTGTAATGCCGTTGCGTTCTGCATTTTTCTTGGCATCTTCAACAGCTGTTCGATGACTTCAACGCCGTAGACTTCCCTGACCTGTTTCGCAAATGACAAACCGATTGTCCCGATTCCTGAATAGGCATCAATAACAATGCTGTCGCTGTTTAGATCTGAGAAATCAATGGCTATTTGATAGAGTTTTTCAGCCATCTCAGTATTAACCTGATAGAAAGACTGGGCAGAAATCTCATAGTCATTGCCCAACATACTGTCTGTGATGGTGTCTTGGCCATAAAGGGTGCGGAACTCCTTACCAAAGATGGCGTTAGTGTTCTTATCGTTGATGTTTTGAATGATTGAAACAATACTTGGAAAGGCTTCCGTAATCTTAGCAATGACTTGGTCAATACGGAAAACTTTTGGTTTGGTCGTTACAAAGACCAACATCATCTGACCTGAATAATGACCACGACGAACTACCAAATGACGAATCAAACCTGTCTGCTCCTTCTCATCATAAGGTTTGAGGTCATAACGACGGAGAAGGTCACGGACAAAGACAATGAGTTTATCAATTTCCTTGTCTTGAATGAGGAAATCTTCAATTGGAATCAAGTCGTGCGAATTCTTGCGGTAGAAACCTGTTTCAAGCTGACCTTTAACACGGCGAACGGGCACCTGCGCCTTATTACGGTAGGCGTAAGGTGTTTCCATACCTAGTGTTTCAGCAACTTCTACGTCCGAGATACCGGCTGTCTTATAGAGGTTATCGACGACTTGTTTACGCTTGAACTTAAGCTGCTCAGTGTAAGTCATATGCCCAAAATCAGCAATCCCTGAACGAAGATAAGTAGCATTAATATCCTGATTACGACTTGGTGAAAGGGTCACATACTCATCAACCTTACCAAAGCCGATATTCTTCTTAAGCTTAAGCACACGCATTCTGATGACTTCACCCGGTAGCATTATCCACGAAAAAGACAAAGCCGTCGACCTTGGCTACGCCTGATCCTTCATGTGTCAAATCGACAATTTCAACTTCTACAATAGCGTTTTTATTTAACATAATCCAACTTTCTTTATTCTGATAGGCTTCTAAGGTTTCCTAAAAAGCCACTTGTTACCCTCCATTATAGCATATATAAATTAAATTTATTGCTGGCCATAAATAATATAAACTTTACAGAAAAGTCATACAGTGCTATCATAGGTCCATGACAAAAAATTAAACGACTCAGCAACTTGCTAGATGTCGTTTCTATCTAAAGGAGAATAGAAATCATGCCAGATATTACCATTCATACAATCGAAACTGCACCAGAAGAAGTTAAAGACGTCCTTCAAACAGTCAAAGATGCCAATGGGGGATTCATTCCAAACTTGATTGGTCTCCTTGCTAATGCGCCAACTGCGCTTGAAGCTTACCGTACTGTCGGTGAAATCAACCGTCGCAATTCATTGACACCAACTGAACGTGAGGTTGTTCAAATTACAGCTGCTGTTACTAACGGATGTGCCTTCTGTGTGGCAGGTCACACAGCCTTTTCAATCAAGCAAATCCAAATGGCACCTCAACTTTTGGAAGCCCTTCGTAACCGTACACCAATCGAAGACGATCCAAAACTTGATACCCTTGCTAAATTCACTATTGCCGTAATCAATACTAAAGGTGCTGTTGGTGACGAAGCCTACAATGACTTCTTGGAAGCTGGCTACACTGCTCAAAATGCCCTTGACGTTATCTTGGGTGTCAGCCTTGCTAGCTTGTGTAACTACGCTAACAATCTCGCACAAACACCGATTAACCCTGAACTTCAAGAATTCGCTTAATTCAAAACCAAACGATAAACTAGAGGAGGATCTAAGCCTATGTCACGTTTTTCAAAAGAATTCCTTACTTGGTTGGACACCAACGCTGACCATATTGACCAAGAGTCTGGACCAATTGCGGACCAACTTCTTGAAAAAATTGCTGAAAACGACGTCTTTAAGATCGGCGTACCTGCTGAGTTTAATGGCCTAGGTGGTGGTCCTACTCACGTTGTTGATGTGCTTAATGAATTGGCACAACACTCTTTGACAGCTTCCTTTATTTCTTGGGGACACCGTACTTTCATCGAGTATATCTTAGCTAGCGACAATGCTTACCCTCGTGAAACATGGTTGAAAGAATTATATACCGGTGAGCGTGCTGGTGGTACCGGTTTGTCTAACGCCGTCAAATTCTTATCTGATATTGAAGAATTGAATGTTACTATCAGCCAAGAAGGTGATGACTACTATCTTGATGGTCGTTTGCCTTGGGTAACTAACCTTCGTTCTGATAAATTCACTGCTCTCTTTGCTGCTGACTTTAAAGACGGTAGCCAACCTTGGATTATCACCATTCCATCTGAAGCTGAAGGCCTCAGCCGTTCTGAAGATTTGGAATTTGTTTCCCTTCAAGGTGCTAACACTGCCTCTCTTACTTTTGATCACGTTAAGTTAGATCCTAATTGGGTCCTTTCAAAAGAAGGTGCAGACTATATTGCCAAAACACGTCCGAACTTCCTTGGTTTCCAATTTGGTCTTGCCTTTGGTTTGGCACAACGTTCTCTTGATGAGGTTGAAGCTAGTCTAAACAGTAACCGTAGCGTTCTTCGTGAGGAATTTGAAGCAACACGTGGAAATCTTCTTGCTATTCAAGACCAACTCTTTGCGGGTCTTAATGATGCTAATTATTTCATTGAAAAACCACGTGAACTTTTCCAATTGCGTATCGATATTGTCGACGTCGTAGCCAACAGCCTGCTCCTCGAACTTCAGGCTAGTGGTGGTCGTGGCTATTTGAAAGAATCAGAGTCAAGCTTTATCCGTCGTTGGAATGAAGGCGTCTTCCTTCCAATTGTATCTCCGAGTGCGGTACAGCTTCGTCACATTCTTGCAGCTAGCTAGACAGGCCGGTAGAACAATGAAGGTATTTTTTAAGAAAATTCCCTTGGCCCTATCTAGTCTAGTTCTTGCCCTCTTTAGTTTATCCAATCAAATAAACCACTATGCCCTGATTGCTCAGGGCATTTGGTTTCTGGCAAGTATAGGTTTTATGCTTATACTAGGACGCTTGATTCTTGGCTTTGAAAAAGTAAGGGAAGATTTGCACAATCCAGTCATTGCTTCGGCCTTTGCTAGCTACTTTATGGCTGCCTTTCTCTTTGCCAGCCGCCTTCCACTAGCTCAAATAGGCTTAAGTGTGACTTGGGTTGGGCTCCTTGGACTTTATATTGCCTATATTATTTTTTTCAGTCTGCGTTTTATGCACCCACTATCTTTGAACCAAGTCTTTCCAAGCTGGTTCGTGATCTACGTTGGACCTGCTATCAGTCTTGTGACAGTACCAGCTAGTGTTCCAACTAGCATCAAGGGACTTATTCTGGGACTAACGGGACTGGCGACACTAGCCTCTTTCCACTTGTTTTGTGGAGAATGAGACAGATAGCCATCCCTCACCTCTATCGACCTATACTTGCCATTTTAGCAGCACCTCTGGCCCTTCTCATTACCAGCTCAATCAAGAGTAATCAAAGACCTGCAACTATTATTTTACTTGCCCTACTCTTATTCTCGCAAGCATTCTTTTTCTATGCTCTTAATCTCTTCGTAAGACTGGTTAAAAAAGGCTTTATGCCACTTTTTGCAGCTTTCAGCTTTCCCTTGGTCAATAGTGTCAATGCTTTTAGGGCAGCCACTACTAGTCTTGGACTAGTCAATCCAGCTACCCAATTGGTTTATAAGGTAGAGTTCGTCTTCGTTCTTGTCATCATGACCTATTTGCTCTATCATTTTATTAAGCTTTTGTATAATCATTTTATACAAGCTAAACGCTAAAAAACAAGCACGTTCACAGAACATGCTTGTTTTTTATTTATCTAAATCCTAGTTCTTTTAATTTATCCTGGTAACTGTCAAAATCAATTTCGATTCCTTGACCACCATATAAATCATAGCTGTCAATCCAATCACCATCTGAAGGAATGGTGATTGGATTGATCCCATGTTTAAAACTACCAGCATTTGAAAGACCCAAATCCAACATTTCCGTCATGCCCATATTAGTTGAAGTCAGTGAGTATACTTTTCCTAAAGCCTCAGGACCCTTGAAAAGACTAATAGGATTTTTAACTTGCTTCATAATAGCTTGCATCACTTGTTGTTGCCGCTTGGTACGCCCATAATCCCCTTCATCGTCCTTACGGAAACGAGCGTAATTAAGAAGAGTTCGTCCATCCATCTGTTGCTTACCGACTTTAATGGTTTGATTCGGAACATTCCCATCCTTGTCCATCCTCAAATCATCTGGAACTTGGACCGAAGATACTTTTTTACCATCAATAGTTGAGAATTTGGCATTGATTTTCACGCCATCTGGGAACAGGGTATCAATACCTGTCGCAAAGGTCTCAAAGTCGACCATGGCATAGTACTTGATATCAATGTCAAAATTTCGTTTGAGCGTCTGTCGCATAAGCTCTGCTCCTTGATGATTGTTTTGCTCACCAATATTGAAGGCAGTATTGAGTTTCAGATCCTGAGAATAGTCTGTCTCTGAAGCGCCCTTAATATTAACCAAGGTGTCACGCATAAAGCTTACCATCTTGATTTTGCCTTCCTTATTGCCCACATTGACAACTATAATAGAGTCTGTTCTGGCATCGGTAGATTTTTGGCTGACTCGTTGGTCAGAACCCAAAATAAGGATATTCACCCCATCCTTAGTATCTTTACCGTTAAAGGTTTCGACTAAGGCCGGTCGATAGGCTTTACCATTGTTACCAGCAGCAGAAAGGTCAGTTCCTTTGTAAAATTGATAGGCCATTGCTAGCACTAAGAACACAATCCCAAGACTCAAGCATCTGAATACCAGTTTAACAACCTTCTTGAGTTTTCTTTTTTTCTTATGTCGCGTTTTCTTTGTTGGATGCGGATTGGACTTTGGTTCCGATATTGCTGAAGATGGCACTCGTCTTTGAACCTTTTTTCGCTTAGGTTTTAGTTGAGGCGCTTCCTCTCGATAGACAGGCAGACCTTCCTCTGTTAGCTGGTTGACATCCTCATAATCAGGCTCCTGATAATAATTTGAACGATTATCATAAGGTTGGCGCCATGCTTCTTGATAGTCAGCTCTTTGACCTTGATACCTCTCGTAGGAACGTTCAGCTTCATAGGCATCCAACTTTCCTTGTAGATAATTGAATTCCGAAGCCTGCTGTCCATTAAGGCGGGCAAGATTTTTTAAAAGATAGCTGTAACGTAACCGTTCATGATACGTAAACGGCACATCGTTAGATTTGGTCATAAGATTTTCCTTTAAATTTGGTAGACTTGGTAAGCTCCCAAGATTTTATATCCAATTCCAACTGCAGTTAGCTCTTCAAGAGCGAAATGAGCCAACTTTTTCTTTGTATAATCACAATCAATAATGAAGAAGTACTCACCAAGTACCGTCTTTAAAGGACGGCTTTCAATCTTGGTCAAGTCAATGCCTCGCCAGGCAAAGGTCGATAAAGCCTTGTAAAGTGCACCTGGCATATTGTCAGGTAGAGTTAAGGCCAGCGTTAATTTACAATTAATCTGATTGAGCGGAATTTCAGGAACAGTGCTCCCTAATAACCAGAAACGGGTATAATTCTTCTCAATTTCCTGAATATCCTTAGCTAAAATTTCGAGACCGTATTCCTTGGCAGCTGCATGCGGAGCGATTGCAGCATAAGGCTGGTCAGGATTATCTGCAACATAGCGAGCCGCAAAGGCTGTACTGGCTGTTGTCTCAATTTTAGCATGTGGAAAATGATCTTTAATATACTTTTTCCCTTGAGCAATCGCTTGTGGATGTGAGAAAATTTTCTCAATCTTTGCATGGTGTTTGCTAGCCATTAACTGTTGCTTGATGGGTTGAACAATCTCGGCCACAGCACGAATGTCTGCTTGGTGGAAGAGATAGTCTAAACTCTCATGAACGGATCCCTCAATGGAATTTTCCACAGGAATAACTGCGTAATCCACACGTCCCTCTTCATATGACTTGATAACTTCAGTAATGGTACCTAGAGAAACCAAGCTTGCCTCAGGAAATGCCTTTAAGGCAGCATTGTGCGTAAACGATCCACTGGGGCCCAAATAACCTACATACATTTGATAAACCTTGCTACTTCTTCTGGCGTCCGATTATCAACAGTGACAACCAGATCTGCCAAACCTTTATAGAGGGCCATTCGACCATCATAAATGGCCTTGAATTCCTCTTTAGAATGATTGAGAAAGAGGGGGCGTTGATTTTTGATATCCTTTTTAATACGATTATAGACCACATCAAAAGAAGAGTGAAGCCATACGTTATGCTTACGATTTTTCTTCAAAAGTTTACGATTGCACTCCGTCACAACGACACCACCACCAGTAGAGATGATAACATCATCTCCCTCTTGAAGGAGTTCTTCCAGAGTCTCAGACTCAATCTGACGAAAACTTGCTTCGCCTTCTTTGGCAAAGAAATCAGTAATGGACATTCCAATTTTATCTTCGATGACCTGATCCATATCTACGAAACGACCATTCAGGTATGGGGCGACGGAACTCTTACCAACTCCCATAAAGCCCAATAAAACCTTAGCCATGCAGTAATCCTTCCAAATCACTAAAGAAGCTTGGATAGCTCGTATTGATAGCTTCCGCACGTTGCAAGTCAACTTCGCCATCTTGAACCAAGAGGGCAGCAATGGCTGTCATCATACCAATCCTGTGGTCACCAAAGGTATTGACCTCTGCCCCGTGAAGAGGCGTCTTACCAGTGATAATCATACCATCCTCAGTTGGAACAATATCAGCACCCATAGCATTCAAGGCATCTGCTACCACCTGAATACGATCAGTCTCTTTGACCTTGAGCTCTTCAGCATCACGAATCACCGTCTTACCTTGAGCTTGTGTCGCCAAGAGTGTGATAATCGGAAGTTCATCAATCAAACGTGGAATGATGTCACCGCCAATTTCGGTTCCATTAAGTTCTGAAGTTTCAACCGTAATGGTCGCAGATTTAGCAACTTGGTCAATATCTGAAAGTTTTATCTTACCACCCATATTCTTGATAACATCAATGATTCCGGTACGTGTCTCATTAATACCAACATTTTTCAAGACAATCTTAGAGTTTGGCACCACGAGTCCTGCTACCAACCAAAAAGCGGCTGAAGAAATATCCCCTGGAACCACAACTTCTTGAGCAGTAAAGGTCTGCCCACCAGAAATACGAATTTCCTTGCCTTCTACTTGAAGCTGACCACCAAACTGCTGAATCATATCTTCCGTATGATTACGTGTTTTTTCCTTTTCAATGATGACAGACTCACCATCAGCTTGAAGGGCCGCAAAAATAAGGGCAGACTTAACCTGAGCAGAGGCCACTGGCAATTCGTAATAAATAGGTTTAAGGGACTTGCTGCCGTGCATTTTCAATGGTGGCAAATCACGGTCAGTTTGTCCTGACACCTCTACCCCCATCTGACGTAAAGGAATAGTGACACGGTCCATAGGGCGTTTTGAAAGGGAGTCATCCCCAAACATTTCCACATCAAAATCTTGACCGGCAAGTACACCTGAAATCAAACGAATCGATGTTCCAGAGTTGCCCATATCCAGCTTGTTTTGAGGAGCCTTGAGACCGTCAAAACCAACACCGTGAATACGTACCACATCACCATCATCTTCAATAGTCACACCTAAATCACGAAAGACCTGCATAGTTGAGAGGACGTCTTCACCTCGTAAAATATCACGAACAGTTGTCACGCCTTTGGCAAGACTACCGAACATAATCGAACGGTGACTGATGGACTTGTCACCAGGGATACGCAAGCTGCCACGAAGACCTTGAGCCTTGGTTTCTAGTTTCATAGGTTACTCCTAAAAATTTTATTGTTATCCTCATTATACCATATTTGAAAGCCCAACCATATACTGAATTGTCAAAATATTCACTAGATTGTATTGCCATACTTTTCTTTCAAAAAGGCAACTGCCTCTTGAACACGGTTCCGAATTAAGTCAGCAGAGTCCTGCAAAAGATGTTTTTCCTCAGCCGACAAAGTCAAGTGGACAGGGGCTTCCACACCTTGACGTCCTAAAATAACTGGATAGCCAAGATAAGTCTGATAGATTTCTTGATAGCTAGATACTGTCACCTCTTCTTGAGCGTCAGAGAGGATAATTGCCACCAAACGAAGGGCAGCACTGGCAATACCGTATGAAGTATAACCCTTACCATAAAAAACCTTGTGCCCCCCCTTCATGGAAGCCATAAAGAGATTTTGACGCTCCTCTTCACTCGTTAAAGCTGTAATATCTTGACCTTTCACCTTAACCTGACTCCATGCTGTAAATTGAGAGTTGCCATGTTCCCCAAGATTGTAGCCTGATACTGATTTGGGATTAACTTCCAGAACCTCTCCCACTGCTGCCTTCATTCTAGCCGTATCAAGTAAAGTCCCTGTCCCAATCACGCGTTCCTTTGGCCAACCTGTGAATTCTTGATAGAGAGCTGTCACCGCATCTACAGGATTTGAGATGACCAAGAGTATACCTTTAAAATCCAACTGTTTTAGCTCCTGAGCAACCTGATAAACAGCCTCTCGGGTAAATGGGAATTCAGCAAAACGGTCCTCACCAGCATTGTGCTGTAGCTGAATATTTCCAAGAGCTGAGATGATAACATCAGCATCTTTAAGTGCTTCATAATCATTAACCACGATGTTTGCATAGTTGGCCAGATTGGCCATGGCATCCTTAAAATCCTGGGCATCTGCTTCAACTTTCCTCTCATTAATATCAATAAAAACATAACTATCGGCTAAGCCTGAGCAATAGCCCCATGAGCTACCGCTGCACCAACATTTCCCATTCCAATAATTCCAATTTTACGAGCCATAATTTACCTCCTTTAATGCAGAAAAAGCCCTGCCAATTGACAAAGGCCTCCCTTATTAGTTATTCAATTCTTGCAAAGGTTTGAAGATGATACGTTCAATATCATTCAAATAAACAGACAGACTTTGTTGCGCAGTCAAGTATTCTTTCAAAAGGGCGTTAGCTTCTACCTTTTGACCCAATTCTTGAACAGCTGCTTGTTCTTCTGCTGTTGGCATTGTACCAGCCTGCATTTTAGCATAGAAATCCTCTTGGAAATCCGTAAACTCTTTGAAAAGAGCGCTAGCCTCAGCATCAGTTGCAATCGCTTCTTTTTTCTCTACCAAGTTTTTGTACTCAGGAAGGGCACGGATGCCACGTTCCAACTCATTTGCTAAATCATAAATATTTCTCATTTTATTCTCCTATGCGATCACCACATGATAGTCTGTATTGGCTTCAATAACAGTCTTAGCATGTTTACGATCTTTTTCATTTTTAAAAGTAATTTGAAGGATACCATGAATATCCTCACGATTTTCTTCATTGATACGAATGTTAACCAAAGACGTTCCTCGCAACAATTCCATAATGCTAAGGATAACGTCCTCACGGTCAGGCACATCCACAAAAATATCGAAGGCACTTTCCACGCCACCCTTTTTATGAATTTCCATCTCTTTACGCTTCTTACGACCGTTGTCAAAGAACTCCCAAATAGCACTCTCATCCTCAGCCTTAATCAAATCAGCCACATGGTCCAAACGTTTTTTGAAATCTTCAATACGATCCAAAACAGCAGGCCCATTAGTCATGAGAATGGAAGCCCACATCCCAGGTTCACTCTCAGCAATACGGGTCATATCTCGGAACCCCCCAGCCGCAAAGTGATTGGTCATTTCGTGAGCCTGAGCATAATCAGCTGCCTGCTCCATAAGACCAGAAGCCAAAAGATGTGGAAAATGACTGATTTGACTCGTTACCCGGTCGTGTTCAGCTGCATCAATCTCAACATAACGTGACTTAAGGCCAGACAAGATATCCTTAAGCTCAGGGATCGTTGTCTCTTTTGTCAGACTTGTCGGTGTGAAAATATAGTAAGCATTTTCAAAAAGTGTCACGTCGGCCGCAATAGCCCCTGATTTATGAGAACCAGCCATCGGGTGAGAACCTACAAACTGAACATTTTTGCCTGTTAGATAACGCTCCGCTGCCTCAACGATTTCACGCTTGGTTGAGCCCGCATCTGTTATGATGACATTATCTTTAAGGTCCAGATCAGCCAACTCCTTCAAGTAGGCCACCGTTTGCTTGATTGGCACTGCTAAGATAATGACGTCCGCAAGGGGGGCAAACTCTTTAAAATCACCTGTTGCTCGGTCAACGATCCCACGTTCTAGTGCAATATTTCGAGAATAGTCAGAGCGATTATATCCAAGAATCTCATAATCAGGGTGATCCCTTTTAATCCCTAAGGCCAGGGAGCCACCAATCAGACCCAATCCTGCAATATAAATAGTTTTTTTACTCATTCCTACTCCCGTCTTTTCACTGATGCTGCTTAAAAGTTTTTCACATAGTCACGGTGATGTGCTACCGCTTCTTTCAACTCTTCCAAATTATCAGAAGAGAATTTATCCAAGATTTCATTAGCTACGACAGTAGCGACTACTGATTCCATAACGACACCTGCTGCAGGCAAGGCCGTTGGATCTGAACGCTCAACCGTTGCCTTGTATGGCTCATGGGTCTCAATATCTACTGACATTAGTGGTTTATAAAGAGTTGGAATTGGCTTCATAACCCCACGGACTACAATTGGTTGACCATTTGTCATTCCACCTTCAAAACCACCGAGATTATTGGTTCTACGCGTATAGCCATCCTCTTCATTCCAAAGGATCTCATCCATCACTTGAGAGCCCCTGAGATAGCCATCTTTGAATCCAAGACCAAACTCGACCCCCTTGAAGGCATTGATGGAAACAACTGCTTGAGCAATCTTGGCATCCAACTTGGTATCCCATTGCACATAAGAACCAAGTCCTACAGGTACACCACCAACGACCGTTTCAACGACACCACCGATGGTGTCACCCTCTTTTTTGATTTGGTCAATGTAATCTTTAATTTCTTGCTCACGCTCTTGGTTAACAACTGAAATTTCTGACTGTTGGGCCAATTCCTTGATTTGAGCAACTGTCAAATTCTCTGGCACATCAATTTCCTTACCACCAAAGACAACCACATGATTAGCAATTTCAATATCAAGCTCAGCCAAGATTCGTTTAGCGACAGCACCCACTGCCACACGCATAGTTGTTTCACGCGCACTGGAACGCTCCAACGAATTACGCAAATCATCAAAACGGTATTTCATACCACCAACCAAGTCAGCATGTCCTGGACGTGGATGGGTGATTTTGCGTTTAGTTTTTAAACGATCCTCAATATCTTCAACAGCCATAATGTCCAACCATTTTTGATGGTCCTTATTGATGACATGGAGGGTGATTGGAGCCCCTGTTGTTTTCCCATGACGAACACCAGAAGTGATTTCAACCTTATCAGACTCAATTTTCATGCGGCCACCACGACCATAACCACCTTGGCGGCGTTTCAAATCGCCATTGATATCTTCAGCGGTCAAGGGAAGACCAGCTGGTACACCTTCGATAATTGCCGTTAAACGTGGGCCGTGAGACTCACCTGCTGTTAAATATCTCATTTATTTCTCCAAGTACTCTTTCATTTCAACTAAAGGAATCTGATTGATAGCTGCCTTACCAATCTCTGGAACTATAACTGTCTTAATACTATTACCACGGGCTTTCTTGTCATGTGTGAGGGCTGTATAGAGCTCCTCAACACGCCATGGTTCATAGTCCACTGGCAAACCAAATTTCACACACATCTCAGCAATTTGACGTGTGATTCCCTGAGGCATTAGGTTTTTTTTCTCAGCAACACGAGAAATCTGAACCATTCCAATAGCCACAGCTTCACCATGCATAACTTTACCATAACCAGCTGTTTGTTCGACGGCATGCCCAATCGTATGACCAAAGTTTAGGTACATACGGACGCCACCTTCAAACTCATCTTCAACCACAATTTTACGCTTAACGTTACATGAACGGTAAATGATGGTCTCTGAGTTTTCCAAAATACTATGAACCGAACCATCAATGTTATCAAGGAGCTGCCAAAGTTCAGGATCGTCAATCAAACCATATTTGACAACCTCACCCATGCCTTCAATCAATTCACGCTTACCGAGTGTCTTAAGGACATTAGGATCAATTAAAACCCCATCAGGCTGAGCAAAAGTTCCTACGATATTTTTGGCAAAAGGAGTATTCACACCTGTCTTTCCACCAATAGATGAATCTACTTGGGCAGTTAGACTGGTTGGAACTTGAACGAAATGAATTCCACGCATATAGGTTGAAGCGACAAATCCTGCTAAGTCTCCAACAACGCCACCACCAAGAGCGACAATACCATCACTACGAGTCATGCCATTCTTAATCAAAAACTCATAAGCCTTATTAACAGTCTTAAGATTTTTACTCGCTTCACCTTCTAGAAAATTAAAAACGACAACCTCAAAACCTTCGTGTTCCAAGCTAAGCTTAACTTTTTCTGCATATAGGCCTCCCACATGATTGTCCGTAATAAGCGCAATCTTTTGTGGTTCCCAAAGTGACTTGACCCATTGTCCTACCCCTTTAAGAGCTCCCTTTTCAATGATAATGTCATAAGGGTTTTGTTTTAAATTTACCTCTAGTTTCATCGTCGACCCCTCCTAGCTATTGTATATGTTTTCTAATTCCTGCCAAATAGCACCTGTTGGCATATTCTCGCCTGTCCATAATTTAAAGGCACCTGCTGCTTGATAAAGTAACATGCCTAGTCCATTCACAGCCTCTATCTCTTGTTTCCTTGCCAAGGCCAAGAAAGGTGTTTCAAAAGGCTGGTAAATGATATCCGCAACTAAGAGTTCCTTAGGGAATCTTGTATCTATAGAAATGGGCAATGACTCACCATCATACCCACACTAGTCGCATTGACCAATAAATCGGTTTGCCTTAATTCCTTTTGGAAGTGGTCAGCATCAGTTAAATCATGAAATTCTAAATAGCAATCGGTTTGATCAAGCAAGGTTCTAAAGTTTTCTTTTGCCTTGACCAAGGATTGGGGCCGAACATAGATACTAACTTTTTTTGCACCATCAAGAACTGCCTGTGTCACAATAGATTTAGCCGCACCACCAGCCCCCAAAATCATAATATGAGTATCCTTAGGATTAAAGTTCTTTAAACTAGCAAAAAAGCCAAAGCCATCTGTATTATGGCCGATCAAACGACCATCACGATTGACAACCGTATTGACTGCACCAATCAGTTGAGCTTCAGGACTAAGACCATCCAAAAATGGAATTACCTTTTCCTTATATGGCATAGACAAGTTGATACCGAACATATTGTAACGTCTAATATTTTCAACTGTCTCAGCCAGGTCTGACTCTGGAATTTCCCAAGCTACATAAACCCCATTAACATGTGTTTTTTCGAAAGCTAAATTATGAATGAAAGGAGAAATTGAATGCTTGATAGGACTGGCAACAACAGCTGCTAAGCGTGTGTGTCCATCAATCCGCATCCAAAACCTCCCTAATCCTACACATATCCGCAAGAGCAACTTGACCCGGTGCGCTGGTATTGTCAAGACTAGCAAAAGTCCATGATGACCCCACCAAGTCTCCCGCCAAACGTGACAAACGACCTAACTTACCCATTGACATAGTTACAAACTCTTGTTCAGGGTTAAAGGCCTTAAAGCCGCGTGTAAAATTCATAAGATCAAGGACATCTTGTTCATTCTTAGGCATAACGGCTACTTTAACAACTCTTGGCGTCAAGTTGGTCATCTCAGATAAAAGTTCCATAAGGTTTTCAGGTGTCTCCTCAAAGTTATGATAAGACAAAACCAAGTTTGAAAATTCAAGCATCTGGTCAAAGACTTCCTTGCGTGTGAAATACTCAAAATCAATATAATCTGGTGAATAGATAGCAGCTACATCCTTAATCAGTGTGACATATTCCCCATCAGTTAACTCAATCTTACCACCTTCACGTGTCGTACGAATGGTAAAAACAATTTCAAAGCCTGCGAATTTCTCAAAAATAGCTGGAGCAACTGTTAAGATACTATGCTTATCTAAAAAATCTGCACGCCATTCAATAATGTCTGCCCCCTCAAAACGAGACAGCTCAAGCGCTTGTGCTTCCTCTAAACTAGTCGGCATAATCGGAACTACAATTTTCATTTATTTACCTTTATTGTGTATACTTTCAAATAATTTGATGTTGGATCGTTAGGATTGACGGCAAAATCCACTGGTAATTGTTGCAAGTTAACAAAGTCCGCTGAAACATCTCCCAATCCCTTACGCAGTTGCTTTTTAAACTGTTGCACTGTCATATTAGCTGCATTGGTACTTGCAATAATTGTCCCATACTCTGATAGAATATCAAGACTCTGCGCAATCAACTTGTGGTAATCCTTATTTGCTGAGAAAGTGCGTTTCTTATTTCGAGCAAAGCACGGCGGATCTATAACGATAAGGTCATAAAATAATCCCTTTTTCTTGGCATATTTAAAATAATCAAAAACATCCATCACAACTAAACGATGATTTTCCATACTAAAGCCATTAGCTTCAAAATGAGCCGTGGATAACTCACGTGAACGTTTTGCCAAATCCACCGATGTCGTTTCAACCGCTCCCCCCATAGCTGCAGCAACTGAAAAAGCTGCCGTATAGGAGAACATATTCAAAACTGATTTGCCCAAGGCCAAACCATTAACCAAACCATCACGCACCTCATGCTGGTCAAGAAAAATCCCTGTCATTAGCCCATCATTTAGAAAAACTTCATAAGTTACCCCATTCTCCAAGATAGTGAAGGTATCAGCGGCCTCTTGTCCATAAAGATGGTCTGACTCAAAATCAAGGCCCTTGAAGCGAATTTTTTCATAGCCCCCCAAAACCTCAGGAAAGACCGTTTGGAAAGCCTCTACAATAATATCCTTCAAGGAATAAATAAAGACATTGTACCACGAAAAGAGGGCATAGTCTCCATACAAATCAATCGTTAGACCACCAAAATCATCACCATCTTGGTTAAAAAGACGAAAAGCCGTCGTTAAATCATTAGCATAATAGGATTGACGTCTGGCTTTTGCCTTCTCAAAAAGCCCCTGAAAATAAGTCACTGTCAATTGTTGCTTTTTAGGGGACAAAAACCAACCTATCCCCTTATTTTGACTCGACAAATAGCCTGTTCCTAAAAATTCTTTGGATTGGCTATAAAGATAAACCAACTGATTATTTTCAGCTATATTTGGAAAATCTTCAGCTAAAAGAAGCTGTTTCCCTTGTTTGATTTTTTTCTCCGCAAAGGGACTCACCGTCAATATATTCATGCTACTATTATATCAAAAAAATGTTATAAATTTCTGTTTCGTAACTAGATTTTGTCAACTATATGTCAAGGAATATGACACTCTATGACAGTAAATTTTTGAGAGTCATTTTGTTATTTGGTATAATAGCTAAGATAATATAAAATCAAAGGAAGTATTACTTTGAAAAAAATAAACGAAGCTTTTTGGAAAGGAGTTTCATCAAGACTCGGATTCGTCTTCTTGTTACTCTTCTTTTACTGGCTAAAAAACATATTCGCTTATTTCGTCAACATTAATCTTGAGTGGGAAAGCAGATATCAGGTTATGCTTTCGCTGATTAACCCTATTCCACTGGGATTAATGCTGCTAGGTTTAGGACTTTACTTCAAGAAAAGCCGTTTTTTTTATGGCACAACAATTGCTATTTATGTCATCCTTAATCTCCTGCTTATTGCTAATGTCATTTACTTTGGAGAGTTTACAGACTTCATAACTGTAAATACCATCCTAGCAAGTTCTAGTTCAGCAGCCGGGCTGGGAGACTCAGCTAAGAACCTTCTTGAACCAAGTTATATCTTTTATTTGATTGATATTCCTTTCTTCATTTATGGTGTTTTTAGGAAAAAACTAAAAACGGATAGTAAGCCATTTAATAAACGAGCTAGTTTTGCTATCACCGCACTATCGACACTCCTTCTCTCAGCTAACCTATTTCTAGCGGAAGTTAACCGTGGTGAGTTACTGACACGTGGTTTCTCCAACAACTATATTGTTCGTGCTATGGGGATTCCTTTCTTTACAGCTTATTCCGGTAACTTAACGTATCAAGCTTCACAAGCTCGTTCATCCGCAACATCAGACGACATGAAAAAGGTTGAAGCTTATGTTAAGGAGCACTATGCAGCACCTGATCCTAAGTACTACGGAATTGCTAAAGGAAGAAACGTTATCGTTATTCACTTGGAGAGTTTCCAACAGTTTCTTATTGATTACAAGCTCCAAGTAGATGGTCAGTCTTATGAAGTAACACCATTCCTCAATTCCATTTACCACTCAAATGAAACCCTAGCCTTTTCAAACTTCTTCCACCAAGTTAAATCAGGAAAAACTTCTGATGCTGAAACCTTGATGGAAACATCACTCTTCGGACTAAGTACAGGGTCATATATGGTAAACTACGGTGGTACCAATACAGCTTACGCTGCACCATCTATCCTAGCTCAAACGGGTGGCTATACTTCAGCTGTTTTCCACGGAAACACTGGATCCTTCTGGAATCGCAATAATACCTATAAAAAGTGGGGTTATAACTACTTCTTTGACTCATCAGCTTTCACTGAGAAAACCGATGAAAACTCCTTCCAATACGGTCTTAATGATAAGTACATGTTTTCAGATTCCATCAAATATCTGGAACAAATGCAACAGCCTTTCTATGTTAAATACCTAACCGTATCTAACCACTACCCATACACTTCCCTGTCAGGCGACAAAAACGAACAAGGTTTCCCACTCGCTGACACAAAAGACGAAACAGTTAACGGGTATTTTGCAACAGCCAACTATCTTGACTCTGCAATCAAAGACTTCTTTGATTACCTTAAGGAAACTGGCCTTTATGATAATTCGATTATTGTTATGTATGGTGACCACTACGGTATCTCTGATATGCGAAGCAGTAATCTAGCGGAACTGCTCGGGAAGAACCCTGAGACTTGGTCAAATTATGATAAAGCCATGCTTCAACGTGTCCCTTACATGATTCACATCCCAGGATATACTGGAGGTGGCATCTCTAACACATTTGGTGGTGAAGTTGATGCCCTCCCAACCCTCCTTCACATTCTTGGTGTTGACACTAGCTCTTATATCCAGATGGGACAAGACCTCCTATCTCCTGATAATAAGCAAACTGTCGCATTTAGAACCTCAGGTCAATATGTTACACCTCAATACACAAGCTACTCTGGTAGACTCTATAACACTCAAACAGGAGAAGAAATTACTAACCCTGATGAGACTACTAAAAAGGAAAATGAGGCTATTCGTAATGCGGTTGCAACCCAGTTGTCAATGAGTGATGCAGTCCAAACAGGTGACCTCCTTCGATTCTACACGCCAGATGGTTTAAATCCTCTTGATTCTAGCACAATTTCCTACACTAAACAGATGGATCAACTGAAAAAAATCGATAAAAAGCTGAAAGATAAATCAACAAGTCTCTACAAACAAAAAGGCAATAAATCAACAGCTGACCTATTCAAGACACCATCTTACAAGGAACTACATCCTGTTGAACCTGAATCAAGCTCAAACTCAACAGAAGAAAGCTCATCTAGTCAAGAAACTACAGCTGCACAAGAATAATCCTAAAAAGACTGTTCTAATCGAGCTATCTTTTTAGATTAAATCAACCATATCTCTACATAATCAACTCTTCAACGATCTGGCTCGGACATATTTCTTGCTAGTTTTCTCCAACCATGATTAAATAAGAATCATAACAAAACATATATAGGAGATCTGATATGAATCCAATGGAATTATTTAACCAAGTGAAAGAAATGATCGAAAAAAAAGATTTTGAAGCAGCTAAAAAGTTTGTCGAGGAAAACAAAGATGATCTAGGTGAGTACTTCAACCAAGCTAAATCTCTCGTTTCAGGCAACGAAATGGTGAGTGGAGCTTTAGACAAGATTAAAGGCCTATTCTAAGCTAAATTCCCCCAATCAATAGGATTGAGGGAATTTTTATTCAGATGACTAATTGAGACTCAGAAATATTATAGTGTGATATTTTATTTGTAAGAAGACAAAAAAGAGATTCCCCAAGGAACCTCTTTCCATTCTATATTACAATAGAATTATTTTTTCAAGTTGTAGAATGATTTCAAACCACGGTATTCTGCAACTTCACCAAGTTGGTCTTCGATACGAAGCAATTGGTTGTATTTAGCAATACGGTCAGTACGTGACAATGAACCTGTCTTAATTTGACCAGCGTTAGTTGCAACTGCAATATCAGCGATTGTTGAATCTTCAGTTTCACCTGAACGGTGTGATACTACTGCTGTGTATCCAGCTTCTTTCGCCATTTCGATAGCGTCAAAAGTTTCAGTCAAAGTACCGATTTGGTTAACTTTGATAAGGATTGAGTTAGCAGCGTGTTCTGCAATACCTTTTTCAAGGTAAGCAGTGTTAGTTACGAAGAAGTCGTCACCAACCAATTGAACTTTACCACCAAGACGTTCAGTAAGAGCTTTCCAACCGTCCCAGTCGTTTTCGTCCATACCATCTTCGATAGTGATGATTGGGTATTTGTTAACCAATTCTTCAAGGTAGTCGATTTGTTCTGCAGCAGTACGAACAGCAGCGCCTTCACCTTCAAATTTAGTGTAGTCGTAAACTTTACGTTCTGCATCGTAGAATTCAGATGATGCACAGTCAAGTCCGATAAATACGTCTTTACCTGGTACATATCCAGCAGCTTCGATAGCTTTGATGATAGTTTCAACACCATCTTCAGTTCCGTTGAAACGAGGTGCGAAACCACCTTCGTCACCTACGGCTGTTTCAAGTCCACGTTCTTTAAGGATTTTCTTAAGCGCGTGGAAGATTTCAGCACCCCAACGAAGCGCTTCTTTGAATGTTGGTGCACCAGCAGGTACAATCATAAATTCTTGGAAAGCGATTGGAGCGTCTGAGTGAGAACCACCGTTGATGATGTTCATCATTGGAGTTGGAAGAACTTTAGTGTTGAATCCGCCAAGGTAGCTGTAAAGTGGAACTTCAAGGTAGTCAGCAGCTGCGCGTGCTACAGCGATAGACACACCAAGAATAGCATTGGCACCAAGTTTACCTTTGTTTGGAGTACCGTCAAGAGCGATCATTGCGCGGTCAATACCTTGTTGATCACGTACGTCGAATCCGATGATGTGCTCAGCAATAACGTTGTTTACGTTATCAACTGCTTTTTGAGTACCAAGACCACCGTAACGAGCTTTGTCACCATCACGAAGTTCTACTGCTTCGTGTTCACCAGTTGATGCTCCTGAAGGAACCATACCGCGACCGAATGCACCAGATTCAGTGTAAACTTCTACTTCAAGTGTTGGGTTACCGCGTGAGTCAAGGACTTCACGTGCGTAGACATCAGTAATAATTGACATTACAATACTCTCCTTATGAGTTAAAATTTTTTACACATTTATATTACCATAATATCAAGGGTTAAGCAAATTAAAACCAGAATTTTCTTGCGATTATCTATTTTTTAATATTTCAATTATTTTTGAAAATCTCAGAAAAAATAAGGCAAATGAAAAGGAATTCAAAATATTGTATAATGGTAAATAGAAAAGAGACAGGAGATTCCCTATGACTTCACTTGAAGATAAAGTGTTCCAATGCGCCAGTGGCGAAAAACGCCTGAATCCCGATGAACTTCGTCAGTATTTTGGTACCTATGCAGAACGTGTAGTCCTAGCTGTTTTATTGGAAGATGCTGAAAAGAAAATCGTAATAGAACACTTTCCACTGATTTTAAAGAAGTTATTAGCAGTTTACCCCAACCTTAGTCTAAAGCTTTCACCTAACCTATCTGATCAGACACAGTTCACCTATATCAGGGGCGCTCAAACACTGAATATTTCTGCAACTATTGTGGATGAAGCAAAAGCACACTCACCGTATGGTATTGTTGTGCATAGTGATAAGGCCGAAAACCTTGATAAGATACTATTCTCAGAGCTCTATCCTGATATTCTTGCTCCCAAGCAAACTGAGCAAATCGTTGAAAAAAGGGGATTTTTTACTAAGCTATTTGGAAAATAATAACATCTGAGCTGGCCCCCTGGTCCCTGGTCAGCTTTTTCTTGTTTCACAATGACTGACTCAACTTGATGAGGTTTCCAATATTGAGTCCTGTTCGATAGAGATTTTCCTTAGCCGAAGACAGAATTTGATCTAAGTCACCTAATTGACCAATGATTGGAAAAGCGGCTGAAATGCCACCTACTGGAAAATCAGGTAAGTCATTCTTCAAACTGCCACAAATAGCGATAACTGAGATAGCCGATGGTGTTCGTTTAGCTACACCTACTGGTGCTTTACCAGATAAGACTGATTATCCATACGTCCTTCCCCAACAATAACCAAATCAGCTGTTTTTACACGCTGGTCAAAATCGACACAATCCAGTACAAAATCAATCCCCGACTTAATTTCTGCTCCTGCAAAGGCTACCATTCCTGCTGCCATTCCCCCTCCAGCACCTGAACCAGCTAGTTTTGGAACCTCAGGAGCAAATCCTTGGTAGAATTGAGCCATGTTTTGGTCAACCTTTTTAACTTGTGAAGGTGACAAGCCCTTTTGACCACCAAAAATATAGGTTGCCCCATTTAAACCACACAAAGGATTATCCACATCGGTGATAAGACGAATAGTTACATTAGATAGATCAAGTTTATTTTTAGAAGACACCTTTTTAACGTGACCAAGATTGGCACCTATTGGCTCAAGCTCCCGCCCCTCAGAATCATAAAAACGATAACCTAATCCATAAGCCATACCAATTCCGCCATCATTAGTGGCTGATCCACCTACACCTATAATAAAATCACTAATACCAGATTTAACCAAGTGAACAATCAGTTCACCGACTCCCTGGGTTGTTATACAAAGGGGGTTGCGTTTATCCTTAGGCACCTGCTCCAAGCCACAAACCGCAGCCATTTCAAAAATGGCAGTCTGCCCATTACTAGCATAGGGGACAGATCCATCACCTGTATAAGCATGTGGAATCTTAACAGTTTTCTTCTCAAGATTTAGATTTTCAGCAAGAGCATCTAAGGTACCTTCGCCACCATCGCCTATTGGCATGAGGTCAAAATCAGCGTCTGGTAAGGCCTTTTCAAGGCCCGATTTAAGAGCTAGGGCAACCTCTTTTGCAGACAAACTTTCCTTAAACGAATCAGGTGCAATCAGAATTCGCATCATTCACTCCTTTTATTTTCCTTTCAAGTAAGGGGACAGGGCCTGAACCAAGTCATCTGTCATATGTTGTGGACCTAGGACAGTTTTAATACCAAAGCACTTTAGCCTTTCACTATCAAAATCACTATCATTAAAGCTGTATAAAGGTTTAATTCGCATCAATTCCTTAATACTCTCTTCATCACGATAACCTTGATTAGCTATATTAGCTTCTAAAACCTGACAGAGATAACGGATGGCCTTGGTAGGTGCCGTAATATAGATTGCAATGAAGTCCCCTTTTTGCATACTGGCTTTCTGAGTCCAAAGAATATCCTTACTTGCTGAGAACTCCTCCCCGATATCGTAGTATTTTAGATTTACTGGAACAATCCAGTAGTGTGGCTCTGAAGCCTTCCTAAGATGTTTAGGAACAACCAGAGAACGACTCCCTCTAATGAGCTCAAAAATCGTTTGGTCTGGAATTGTCTCATCTAAAACAAGGCTTATCCAAGTCTTCTTGGACATATGGTAACTAGGATAAATTCCATCTAAGTCTAAGAGCTTATCCATCTATCTTGGATCGACCTTGATGTTAACCACATCATAGACTAAACTCGCCTTTTCTCCACTAAGTGCTAGTTTCTCACCCTTGAGAGGGAAAAATAGGGCATACCACTTACCATCAACCCGAAAGGAAGATAGTCTGGATATTTCTCAAAAGGAGGGTCAGCTTGGTCTGAAAATTCCTTAACTATAAAATTAGCCAGACGATTATCTTGCGGGGATGAAAACAATTGATCATCATAACAAAACTCAGCTACTTGCGACAGGAGATCTCCATAAGCTTCTCTGACTTGACCAACGTAGGTTCCAGTTGCGTGAGGGCTTCGGAAAGTGTCTTAAGACTCGTCAAAATCAATATCAACAACCTGCCCTGTCAACTTACCTTCTAAATCAATGAATAGTCGAGCCTCAAGTCCTTCAGCCATTAGTGGTTTTCTGAGCTCATAGCCTTTCTCACTAGTTATAAAACCAAAAGGCTCCAGGCTATCATGTTTTAGGACTTTCTGTTTAAAATAAGCATCCTCAAAAGTCATTCATTCTCCCTTTTTCTAAAAAAGAGAAGTTGAGACAAACTGATGTCCCAACTCCTTTTTATTTTGTTGACTGGCGTAAAGTTAGACCATGATTAAGAATAACGTCTTTATCTTCAAGTTCTTCCTTATGCATAATTTTAGTCAACATACGCATGCTAACTGCCCCTAAATCATAGAGAGGATGGTTTATACTAGAAAGGTTTGGACGTGTGTAGCTTGTAACCGGTGAATCATTGCTTGTGATGATTTCGAAATCTTCTGGAACTGATTTGCCTGCAGCAAAGAGGCCATTCAAGAGACCTGCAGCCAATTCATCTTCCCCAACATAGGCAGCAGTGGCACCAGAGTTCAAGACACGTTGTGCTAACTCAAAGCCGTCTTTATAGCTATATTTAGCTTCAAAGACAAGTCCTTCGTTGTAGCTCAAATTATTCTTTTCAAGTCCAGACTTATACCCGGCCAAACGTAGTTTGCCATTAATATCATCAATTAGTGGTCCTGATACAAAGGCAACCTTTTCATTATTTTTAGCAAGTTGCGTTACACAATCCTCAACGGCAGCTTTATAGTCGATGTTAACACTTGGTAATTGGTGTTCGAGATCAACTGTTCCTGCTAGAACAATCGGTGTACGGGTACGAGAGAATTCTGCACGGATTTTTTCTGTCAGATGGTGTCCCATAAAAATAATACCATCAACTTGTTTAGAAATTAGAGAATGAATGACTGTAACTTCATGATCCTCATTATCATCACTGGAAGCAAGAACAATATTATACTTATACATGGTTGCAATGTCATCAATACCTTTAGCTAGAGTAGCAAAATAGCTATTTACAATATTTGGAATGACAACTCCTACAGTAGTTGTTTTTTTACTTGCCAAGCCACGCGCAACCGCATTTGGACGGTAATCCAAACGATCAATGACTTCGAGCACTTTTTTTCGGGTGTTTTCTTTTACGTTTTTGTTACCATTTACAACACGAGAAACAGTTGCCATCGATACTCCAGCTTCACGCGCTACATCATAAATTGTGATTGTTTCATCAGTATTCATAAGAAATACTTCCTTTCTAAATTTAATGCACACTTTTTCACGATAATTATAGCAAAATTTGAAAACACTTTCAAATGTTTTGACTAATCCTTTACAAAAAAATGAAAAGAATCTCTTTCGATAGCTAAGGTGAAGAAATACGTTTCAAATATTTGGCTATCATTTCGCATTTTCATGATTATTCATCGCTTACAACCTATAAGATTAAAAAAACTCAATGAAAGCAAATGATTTAATGAAAATCCAAAAACAGCTTGCATTTTCCCTATAAAAGTGACAGAATGAGTGTAAGAAATAAAAAGGAGTTTTTTCTATGTCTAAACTTGATCGCATTCGTCATTTTTTAAATGAAAATAAATCAGGGCTAGCTATTGTTTCAGATCCTGTAACTGTCAATTATCTTACTGGTTTTGATTGTGACCCACATGAACGCCAAATGTTCCTCTTCGTCTACGAAAATCGTGAGCCTGCCCTCTTTGTTCCTGCTCTTGAGGTTGCACGTGCCTCTTCTGTTCTCGATTTCCCAGTCTTCGGTTATGTGGACTCTGAAAATCCATGGCAAAAAATCAAAGCTGGTCTAGCAAGTACAGACATCCCTATTATTTATGCAGAGTTTGATAATCTCAATGTAACTAAATTCCAAGGATTGCAAACGGTCTTTGAAGGTCGCTTCGAGAACCTGACACCATTCATCCACAAAATGCGAGTTATCAAGTCAGCTGATGAAATTCAAAAAATGATTGTTGCCGGTGATTATGCTGATAAAGCTGTCAATATCGGTTTTGACAATATATCTCTCGACGTTACTGAAACAGACATCATTGCTCAAATCGAATTTGGCATGAAGAAAATCGGTATCAATCAAATGTCCTTTGAAACTATGGTTCTCACAGGCAACAATGCCGCAAACCCACATGGTATTCCAGGAACTAACCGCATTGAAAATGATAGCCTCCTCCTCTTCGACTTGGGTGTTGTTAGTCAAGGCTATGTTTCAGATATGACACGTACCGTAGCTGTTGGTCAACCTGACCAATTCAAGAAAGATATCTACAATATCTGTTTGGAAGCTCAACTCACTGCCCTTGATTTTATCAAACCAGGCGTAACAGCCAGTGAAGTTGATGCTGCAGCTCGTAATGTTATTGAAAAGGCTGGTTACGGCAAATACTTCAACCACCGTTTGGGACATGGTATTGGTATGGATGTCCATGAGTTTCCTTCAATCATGGAAGGAAATGACTTGATTATCGAAGAAGGTATGTGCTTCTCTGTTGAACCAGGAATTTACATTCCTGAAAAAGTTGGTGTTCGTATCGAAGACTGTGGCTATGTTACAAAAGATGGCTTCGAAGTCTTTACACACACACCAAAAGAACTTCTCTATTTTGATGTTTAATTAATCCAGAATGGTCTTCAATTAAGTTGAGGACCATTTCGTTTGCACTCAAATTCAAATGACATTTAAAAAGCTGACCCTTCATGTGTCAGCTTTTGCTATTTATCCTTCATGCTCTTGTCTAAGATAGTCAAGCCCTTCTTCAATCCATCCTGGCAACGCTTCTGCCAAAGGTTTAAAGCCATAGTTCAAACGACTATCTGAGAAACGATGACGGTGGGGGATTTTATTTTTTTCTTCCTCAAGTGTCCTCAAAGAAAGACTGGCCTTTTGAGTAAATTCATCAAAATCAACTACCTGAACCAAGACTTCCTGGCCTACCTTTAGTGTATTGTAGATGTTGTCGATGTAGCCTGTCTTAATCTCCGAGATATGAATCAAGCCTGTGGTACCATTATCCAATGAAACAAAGGCACCGTAAGGCTTGATGCCCGTGATAACCCCCCTAAGCTTGTCTCCAATTTTCATCTTAGTCTGTTACCTCAATCGTTTCAATAACAACTTCCTCAAGCGGCTTATCTTGAGTTCCAACCTCAACATTGGCAATCTCATCGAGCACCTTGTAAGAGGCTTCATCTACCAAATGACCAAAAACAGTGTGACGACGATCTAGGTGAGGTGTGCCACCATTTTCAGCATAAGCTTCTGCAATTGGTGCTGGCCAGCCACCACGTTCAAGTTCCTTTTTAGCATAAGGAATCTCAGGTGCTTGAACAATGAAGAACTGGCTACCATTAGTATCTGGTCCAGCATTTGCCATTGAAAGTGCACCACGGAGGTTATAGAGTTCTTCAGAAAACTCGTCCTGGAAGCTACCACCAAAGCTTGATTCACCACCCATACCAGTACCAGTTGGGTCACCACCTTGAATCATAAAGTCCTTGATAATACGGTGGAAAATCACACCATCATAATAGCCGCTCTTGGCCAAATTGACAAAGTTAGTGACAGCCAATGGCGCATGGTCAGGGAAAAGCTTGATGACCAAATCACCATGATTTGTTTTAATCGTTACGACTGGACCTTCTACTGTATCCAAGTCAAGTTGTGGGAAATGAAGTTCTTTTTCTACCAATCCGAGTTCCTCCAAGGCATTGAAAATGCCATCTTCTTCTACTGTTCCAGTTACATAATCAGCTTTGGCTTTAAGTTCTGGTGTGGCGTTCCCCATGGCAATTTTAAGACCAACATAGTCAAAAATTTCCATATCATTTGGCCCATCACCAAACATCATAGCATTGACTGGTGTAAGATTCTCATGCTCCAAGACATGACCGACACCTGAAGCCTTTGAGATACCAGTTGCTACCACATCAGATGAGTGTTCGTGCCATGGCACCAAGCGAACGTGGGCTGCGAGTTCCTCCGGCAACTTAAGGTCACCATCATTTTCTGCAAAAGTCCACATCTGATAAACATCATTAGTCAAATGGAAATCTGGCTCAACGTCACAAATACCATAGATAGGCACTATAGCATCATCAATCAATTCTGAACGTTCTGAGACAACTGGCTTATCCTTACCAGCGAAGCCCCAAGCAATCCCAATCTCTTTGCACCAAGCAACAAAAGCTTCAGTAACTTCACGAGCAAGGGGCTGATTATAAATTTCTTCCCCTTTTCGGTTAATGACATAAGTTCCATTGATTGTTACAAAATAATCAGGTTCTAGGTCCAGAATTTCCTCAACTACACCATAGTAGCCACGTCCTGTAGCGATCCCTGTCAAGATTCCTTTTTCTTTAAGTCCTTTGAAAACAGCCTTAATAGACTCTGGAATATAACCTGTTTTTTTGACACGAAGGGTGTCATCAATATCAAAGAAAACAATCTTAATCTTCTTAGCCTTATATTTTGTTTTTGCATCTACTGGCATCGTAAATCTCCTTTACAGTATCAAAATCTAGCGTTAGGTACTATTCAAGACAGCCCTAACGAAAGATCATACGATGTTTCCATTATATCATTTCTTAAAGCTAAAAAGCAAAAAATCATCTAATACCAGATCAGTCTTAGATGATAGGTGTTTTAACGGTTAACACTCTTGATAATACGTTTAATGTCACGCTCTTGTTCGCGACGTTTGATTGACTCACGTTTATCGTAATCGTGCTTCCCTTTGGCGATACCCAGTAGAACCTTGGCAAAACCATTTTTTAGGTAAACCTTAAGTGGGACTAAGGTCATCCCTGTTCCTTTAAGATCATTTTGAAGTTTGGTGATTTGCTTTTTCTTGAGCAATAATTTCCGAGTACGTTCTGGATCTTGATTCCAGATGTTCCCTTGCTCAAAAGGAGCAATATGAACATTGATTAACCAAGCTTCCCCGTTTTTTATTTGGGCGTAACCATCCTTTAGCTGGATGCGAGCCGCACGAACAGACTTAATCTCTGTCCCTGTCAGCACGATACCCGCTTCAATAGTATCTACAATACTATAGTCATGTCTCGCCTTTTTATTCTGAGCAACAACATTGCCTTCACCTTTTGGCATAGCAGTCCCTCCATTCTCATCCTATTTTTGTTTTTTAGCAACGTCCTTGTAGAAAGGTTTGTTTTCTTTTTTCTTACGACGACCACTCTCACGTCCCTTATTATCATTATGAGGACGGTTTTGATTCTTACGCTTGTCTGGTTTCTTAGATGACTTACGCTTTTCATCATAAGAGCCTTTGTAACCACTACTATCTTGACCGCTACGCTTATTTACATGTTTACCACGACTTTCGAAATCACCATTTTGACGATCGCGGCGTGGTCCTCTATTACGGAAGGACTTAGCCTTCTCTTCACGTTCCTGACGAGCCTTGTGATCTACTTTTTCAGTGATATCGTACTCACTTGGAAGGTATTGGAAATCAATGTCTCCAGTCTCCTTATCTGCACGAATTAACTTAACTCGAATAGGTTGGCCAACACGGAAAGTCTTACCAGATTTTTCACCCTGAAGGGTCATGGTGCGTTCATTGTAATTGTAGAATTCTGGAAGTGTTGTGATATGAACCAAACCTTCAACGGTATTTGGCAATTCCACAAACATACCGAATTTAACCACACTTCCGACAATACCATCGAATTCTTGACCAACAAACTCTTCCATGTACTCTGCTTTTTTCATGGCTTCAACGACACGTTCAGCGTCAATAGCACGACGCTCAAGGGTTGAAGATGAAGTAGCTAACTCTGGAATAACCTCTTCAAAGTGTTCACGCGTTTCTTGAGACATATTGTTGGTGTACTCACGAATCATTCGGTGAACCAAAAGGTCTGGGTAACGACGGATCGGACTGGTGAAGTGAGTATAGTACTGAGCCGCAAGTCCATAGTGCCCATGATTGTGTTCTGAATAACGAGCTTGTTGCATTGAACGAAGCAACATCATATTCATGACTTCTGCTCCAGGTTTGCCTTGAACTCGCGCCATGAAATCTTGTAAGTCTAGCTGATCCATCTTATTAGCTGTTCCTTTGATTTGAATACCAAAGATAGAAGCATAATCATAAAGCGTTGCAATTTCTCCGCTTTAGGCTCTTCGTGAATACGGTAAATAAATGGCAACTTAGCCTTAGCGAAATGCTCTGCCACACATTCATTGGCAGCCAACATAAAGGACTCAATCATTCGCTCAGCCGTCCCACGTTCACGCACCACGATATCAACTGGCATTCCCTTATCATTAACCAAGATACGAGCTTCAGATGTATCAAAGTTAAGGCACCACGACGTTCGCGCATATCTTCTAAAATCTTATGAAGTTCTGCCATAGCTGACACAGAATCCATGATAGGCTTAAACTGTTCAATCTTTTCTGGATTTCCAGCCAACATTTCATTGACATCACTATAGGTCATACGGAAGGTTGTCTTAATTACAGATTGGCAAATCTTATGATTAATCACCTTGCCTTTTGGAGTAATCTCCATAATAGCTGACAGAGTCAAGCGGTCAACATTGGGATTTAGAGAACAAATACCATTTGAAAGACGCTCAGGCAACATTGGAACCACGCGGTCTGTCACATAAACAGAAGTCCCACGCGCTGCAGCCTCACGGTTGAGGGCAGAACCCTCTGTGACATAATAAGACACATCTGCAATGTGGACACCTAGCTCATAGTTACCATTTGGTAAACGTTTAATATGAACTGCATCATCCAAGTCCTTGGCATCAGCTCCATCAATGGTGAAGGTCACTTCTTGACGAAGGTCAACACGACCAATTAGATCTTCTTGACTAGGTACATCCGGCACAGCCTCTGCTTCAGCCATAACATCTTCTGGAAACTCCGAAACAATATCCATTGATTCCAAAACTTCCAAGACATCAATACCAGCATCTCCTTGATGACCAATAATATCTCGAACACTTCCTACAAAATAATCGTGATGGCGGTTAGGGTATTTTTCAATATCAACCTTAATAATCTCAGTCCCCTCAAGAGCAACTGGTCCTTTCTTGATATAGATTGGTTGCTGAATTTTTTGATTCTTAGACTTAATGTAACCTACATAAGGTTCTTTCTCGTCATTGAGGATAAATTTCCCGACAACCGTTTTAAGAGAGCGTTCGACAATTTCAACAACTCTCGCTTCAGCCATTGTCCCACGCAAACGATCTGCTGGCTTCTTAATAACTGCGGAAACAGTGTCACCATCAATGGCATGGCCAACGTCATTACGACCAATAAACATGTCATCCTCACTGTCATCGACATGTAAGAAACCAAAACCATTCTTATTGGCATGAAAAACACCCTCTACAGTAACCTGATTGGGATGTTCTTTCTTAGGACGTAAGGATACAGAGCCGTCTCGATTAAAGCGCAACTGTCTCTTCCTTTCCATAGCTGATATGACTTTGATAAGCTGTGGGAACTTTTCACCGCCAGCGTGATTAAGAGCGTGGGCAATGTCATTTACACTGGATTTCCCATGCTCTTTCAAATAATTTATAATAGATTCTTTCATAATTTCCTTTACTTTTATTGACTATAACGCAAAAAATGAGTCAACCTCAGTCAACTCATTACTTACTTGAGAGAATGGAAAGGACGATTGCATCTACAATCCATAGAAAAACCATGATTCCTGTAAAGCGTTGCATAAAGGCTTCAAAGCCACGTGGTTTACTACGTTCAAATAGTGCTTCTGCCCCACCACCATCAAAGACATTGCTACTTGGATTTTTTTGTGGCTGCATGAATACCGCAATCACAATAATAGCTGACATAACCAAGAGCAGCGTTAATAATAAGTTGTACATAGTTATCCTCCGAAAAAGTCCCTTTAATTCTACCATAGAACCCCTTAAGATTCAACATGTAAGGTTACTTTTCTATCCTTGGGGCAGAATTTAGGTACCTGAATTTTCTCAGGATGATTCTGTTTATTTTTACTTGTGAGATAGTTGAGGCTCCCACATTCACTACACTTTAAATTGATTTTAACTCTCACCTATATTCTTAACTCCTAGCGATTTTCTAAAGATGATTAAGGAACAAACAAAATTTCCAAAGACGATGGCTGCTGTCACAAAGAAAACCCAACGATAGCCTAATCCTGTTGCAACACTGAACCCACAAAGGTCCTAAAACTTGTCCAATGTATGAAAAACTTTGATTAAGGCTAAAGATTCTTGAAATTCCTTCTTTTGGGGTCATCTTGGTCAATAAGGAATTGACACTAGGCGTCAAGGCACCTACACCAAAACCATAGGCAAAGCGTAAAAGGCCAAGTTGCAAGGCTGAACCTGCAAAACCACAAAGGAAATACAAAAGGAAACTATAGAATAAGCCCATTAAGAGCAAACGATGATTCCCAATGCGATCACCAAGTCGTCCTAAATAAGGAGTGCTTAAAAGACTTGAAAAGCCCATAGCGGACACAATTAGCCCTGAGTAAAAAAGGATATTATCACTTTGACCCAAATAACGAATATAAAGCGCCAAGATTGGAGCAATTGATTGGGCAGAAATCTGGATAATCATACTAGTCACAAAGAGGCCAATTAAAAGCGATTTGCTAGGAATTTTAGCAAATACTTGCGAAAAACTCATTATCTCTACCTTTTCAATTAATTGGAAGTCCTCTCGCAAACCAAAGATAGTCAAGAGACAACAGATAAACAAAATCAACCCAACTAATAGAAAGGTCCCTCGCATACCAAAGGCCTCAGATATGGCACCACCTAGCAAAGGGCCAATCAAAACACCAGCTGTGAGACCAGTTGATAATGTGCCCAAGGCATAGCCAGAACGTTGCTGAGGAGCCTGACTGGCAATCAAAGCTGTTGCATTTGGCACATAACCTGCAAACAATTCATTCAAGATTCTCAAAAAAAGCATCCAGAAGACATTAGGCACAAAGGCTAAGCCTCCCATTGTAAAGGTCATGACCATACTGGCTCTAATCATCATGGGCTTTCGACCATAACGGTCCGCCAAGTGTCCCCAAACTGGTGAAACCAAGGCTGAAGCTAAAGCAGATAGGGCAACAGATAAACCAGCATACCATTCTACCATAGCACCTTTAACCCCTAGTTCTTCTACATAGAGAGCCATGAAGGCATGACAATAGAAAAACTAGCCCCAGTAAAAAAAGTTCCTATCCAAGCAATTTTAAGATTTCGTTGCCAATCAGCGGTTTCAAGCTCTTTTTGGCGCAAATAATCATCTTCTTTCTAAAATTCACTATCCATTATAACACAATGACTAACTATACGAGGTTAGCTAAATCTTTTATGGCACCCTTCACCTTCTTCTTCAAATCATCGATGTTCCCATTGTTGTCGATAACTAAACTAGCATAGGGCAGTTTTTCGGCTAAAGGCATTTGACTAGCAATACGCATGCCTGCTTCCTCAGCACTTAAGTGATTCCGTTTCATCAAGCGTTGTCCTTGTACTTGAGGTGACACCGCCACCAACCAAATCTGATCGAACCAATCCTGATAATCATTTTCAAAAAGTAAAGGAATATCCATAAAAAAGACGTCCTCTTCTTTGGCCAAGCAGTCTCTTTTTGCTGCCAGTTCTTCTCGAATAATCTTTCCCTGAATTTCAGCAGATTGATATCGCATTTCTTCACTTGAAAAAATCAGTTGCCCTAACTTAGGACGGTTCAATTCCCCATTAGGAAGAAGAATCCCATCTCCCAACCAATCAAGCAAGGCTTGATACAATCTTCCCCCTTTGACCTGCATGTCGTGTACTAGTTGATCAGCATCAATGACCTTATAACCTGCATCTTTAATTATTTCAACTACGGTTGATTTCCCTGAAGCAATGCCTCCTGTTAATCCTATAATCATCGTTTTTGACAATGAGGACACAAATGTGTTCCTCTTCCTCCTAACTTGATTTTCACAATCATGCTTGCGCAACGTGGACAAGGTTGACCTGTCTTTCCATAAACCTGTAGATAATTCTGCATGGTCCCATCCTCACCAAGGGCGTTACGATAGGTCCTTATAGTGGAACCACCCTTAGCAATCCCCAGCTGTAAAATGGCAATCGTTTGATCGTGAACCCGTTTCATGGCTGCCTTGCTAAGTTTATTTGCTGGTGTCTCAGGATGAACCTTGGCTGCCCAAAGCACCTCATCAACGTAGATATTTCCTAGACCGGCCACTAACTTCTGCTCCAAGAGTAAGGGCTTAATAGACTTGCCAGAATGCATTAAGGCTCTCTCAAACGGTACATATTTTAAGGTCTTCTTGGTAGGCTCAGGGCCAAGTTTTTTCCTTGTAAAATAGGCCTCTTCTTGTTTCCTATCCAATAAATCAAAAGTCCCAAACTTGCGTACATCCTGATAAACCAGGGTTGAGCCATCATCTAGCTTAAAAAAGAGGTGAAAATGTTTGTTGTCAGGAACCTGGTCTGTGAACAGCAGATATTTTCCCTCCATGCGCAAGTGAGAAATTATTATCAACTGACCAAAATCAAAAATGAGATATTTTCCCCTACGTCGCATGGCTTGAATCGTCTGACCAGGCAAATCATGCAAAAAACTATCGTATGATGTCTTGATCATTTTAGGGACCTTAACTTCAAGTGACAAAATAGTCCTTCCTAGTAACAGCTTTTCTAAACCTCGTCTAACTGTTTCTACCTCAGGTAACTCAGGCATCTGCCCCTCCTTCTAGAAAGAAAGCCGAGCAAGTGCCCAGCTTTTCTTAGTATTCTTTTTCATTATAACCAAAATCGGCCAAATCAAGTTTTTTATCCCTCCAATTTTTCTTAACCTTCACCCAAGTTTCAAGGAAGACCTTGTCCCCAAGCATGAGCTCGATATCTTTACGAGCAAGAGTACCAATTTTCTTAAGCATAGCACCTTTTTTACCGATGACAATACCTTTTTGGCTATCACGCTCAACCATGATGGTCGCACGAATGTGAACCGTATCAGTCTCTTCATCACGCTTCATAGAATCAATGACAACAGCAACTGAGTGCGGAATTTCTTCACGCGTCAACTGTAGGACTTTTTCACGAATCATCTCAGATACCAAGAAACGCTCTGGATGGTCTGTGATTTGATCCGATGGGAAATACTGGAAACCTTCCTCAAGATTATCACTTAAAACATCTACAAGGTGGGAAACATTATTTCCTTGAAGAGCTGAGATTGGGATAATCTCCTTGAAATCCATTTGTTTACGGAAATCATCAATCTGCTCAAGGAGCTGGTCTGGATGGACCTTATCAATCTTATTAACCACCAATATAACCGGAACCTTGGCTTGCTTAAGACGTTCGATAATCATATCATCGCCCTTGCCACGCGGTTCATCGGCTGGAACCATGAAGAGGACTGTATCCACTTCACGAAGGTTGAATAAGCAGATTCCACCATGAAATCTCCAAGTGCTGTCTTGGGCTTGTGAATACCCGGTGTATCAATAAAAACAATCTGTTCTTTATCTGTTGTGTAAATCCCCATAATTTTGTTACGGGTTGTTTGAGCCTTATCACTCATGATAGCAATTTGCCCCATAACATGGTTCAAAAAAGTTGATTTTCCTACATTAGGTCGACCAAGAATGGCCACAAATCCTGATTTAAAAGTCATATATCTTCTTTCTATTTTTTAGTTAAAAATCAAATCCCAAATTTTAGGTATGAAAACAATCATACCAGTAATGAGTGCGTAACAAGAGACAACCAGAACCGCTCCTGCAGCCATATCCTTAGCATTTTTAGCTAGCATGGAAAAGTGATAATTACTGGCTAAATCAACAACATTTTCCATGGCAGAATTAACAATCTCTAGGGCAATTACTAGAAAAACTGCCTGCAGGAGAAAAATCCATTCTATCGCTGACACACGAAAAACCAAGCCAGCCAACACCACTAAGATAGCCGATACCAAATGTTTACGCATGTTGCGTTCTTCTTTAACAGCCGTTATTATCCCTGTCAGAGCAAACTCGAAACTGGTCGTAAATTCTCTGTTTTTCCACTTTTTTTGTGGGTTATTGTCGCGTAAGTCCATAAGCAGTCAAAATTTCTTCCTGTAATCCAAACATTTCCGCTTCTTCTTCTGGGGTGTAATGATCATACCCGTTGATATGAAGAAATCCGTGAACAGCCAAAAAGCCCATCTCACGCTCGTAGCTATGCCCATATTCCTCAGCTTGTTCGCGAGCCTTATCAATAGAAATAAAGAGTTCGCCGATATAACTATCAAATTCCCCCATCATTTCAGCCAATTCAGGATTTTCAGCCAAATCTTCTTCATCAAAGGTAATATCTAACTCCGGCTTATACTCCAAACTAATAACATCGGTTGGACGATCCGTATCACGATACTCCAAATTCAATTCGTGACTACGTTCGTTAGTTACAAAAGTAACCGCCATTTCCTTGTCTTTCTTGCCAAGTTTTTGCGCTGCAAAATCAAGTAATTCCAAGGTTTGTTTTTTTATTTCTTCTGAAACTTGTCCAGTCTCATCAATCATTTCAACGTACATAGCATGCTTTTTCGGAATAGTTGAGCCTACTTAAAGGACAGAGCTGCTCCCTTCCTTTCATTAACAAATTAGCTTTTTATGACGAATACTAAATTGCATTCAATACTTTCACCGAATAATTTCAGTAAAATATCAATCAATTCATTATATCACAAGGACACAGAAAAAGCAGACCTGAGCCTAATTGTCTGCTTTTTATATAATATCTATGAGAATCGCTTACTTATCGATATTATCTCTAAAGCGTTGGATATGAATGGTCAAATAGACCTGTTCGTCTAAACTAAGTTCAAAAGCATAACTTGACTTGATATAGGTGACGATCTTTTGGGTACAGATAAAAGATTTTGGGTAGTTAGTCTTGGCTTGTTCATATAGAAAAGCATCGTTTTTACCACCACTAACCCCACTCACAATACGTTGCGCTAAGTACCGAAGATGAGTAATAAAACGGTTAAAAGAAAAACTATCTTGCTCCAAGTCACAAGCAAAATGAAGACGGACAATCTCACTAATGCAAACCACAATTTGAGTCATCTGTCGGTCTTTTTCATGGAGACCCGCATCCTTTTATGCATTGACAAAGTGCAAAGCGACTGAGGCTGCCTCATCATCTACCAATTCCACTTCTAAATCATTGGCAATCAAACGAAGGACTTGTTTTCCAATTTCATACTCCCGAGGGTAAAATTTCTAACTTCCCAAGCCAAAGGATTTTGTAGGGATATTTCTTCTCTACTGCGTTCAATAGCATAATGAAGATGGTCTGCAAGAGCAATAAAAAAAGAGGGATCAAACTTGGTTTGCAGAACAGCTTCAGCAAAAGTGATGATATTCAAAAAGACCTGCATTTCACCATCAGGCAAATCTACATAAACACGAGTCCATTTGGCCACTGTCTCCGGATTTTCCAAGACAAAGGTCTTTTCAATCTTCTCTTTATTAACCGTCTCTCCGATCTTTTTTGAAAGCCAAGTCCCTTAACCATAACGATGTATTCTACGTCATTATCCATGGCTTGGACAACATTGTTATTTAATTTTTTTCAATTTACATCATAATCCCTCATCATTTAAGTCTTTTTTATTTTACAAAGTTTTTAATGAGAAACCTAATGACAATAAACAAAAAGGGTTGGCTATACCAACACTTTTTCTACAGTTCTGTTCGATTCTCGATGGCTCTTAGCAAGGTTACTTCATCAGCGTACTCGATGTCAGAACCAACAGCCAGCCCACGCGCTAGGCGGGTCACCTTAATACCTGCAGGTTTGAGGACCCGTGAAATATACATAGAGGTTGCCTCACCATCGGCCGTTGCATTAGTTGCGATGATGACCTCGTCAACCTCGCTATCCATAAGACGGGTAATCAAACTTTTTAAATTAATATCATCTGGTCCAACACCATTCATAGGGGAGATAAGCCCTTGAAGCACATGGTAGAGACCACGATATTCCTGAATCTTTTCCATAGCAGAAACATCTTTGGAGTCCTCAACAACCAAAATCTTAGTACGGTCTCTAGTTGCATCCGTACAAATAATACATGGGTCATCATCAGTCAAGCGACCACAAACTGAACAATAGGTCAACTCACGTTTTGCTGCTAAAAGATTTTTTGCAAAATCATTGACATCTTCATCAGACATGCTAATGGTATAGAAAGCCAGACGTGTCGCCGTCTTAGCCCCAATTCCTGGAAGTTTTGAAAAACTATCAATCAGTTTAGCAATTGGAGTAGGATAAAGCATGAGGTCCTCCATTTCTTTTATATTTCTCAACTCATATCTTAAAGAACAAATACTCAAACACTATATCACAGAAAAATCTCTCATGCAAGGCACAAGAGATTTTATATTATTAGTGAGTATTTTGATAAAGTTCCATGATAGCTTTAACGGCATTTTGATGGGCCTTACTCTTCCCGTCTAAAGCATGTGGGTACATAATCCCAACCGCCAACTTAGTACCATCTTTGGCTGTCGCATAGGCAACAGCATTAAGGTTAACTGTCGTTACTGAATTTCCTGAACCATCTATTGCATAGGTTTCGGCTGTCCCTGTTTTACCACTAATTGGAATAATAGAACTTGCCATGGCTTTACCGGTTGCAAGACTAGAACCTGAGTTGACCACGTCATGAAACCCTTGTTGAATAATCCCTAATTGCTTAGAATCTAAGGATAGCTTGTTAAGGACGCGCGTGTCTACAGTTGAAGATAAAGTTCCTAGACTACCATTTTCACCAGCATCATAGATACCTCCGACGATGTGAGGTGCTACACGTTTTCCACCATTTGCGATTGAGGCAACATACTGAGCCAACTGGATGGTTGTATAAGAGTCATATTGTCCAAAAGCCTCTGTCAAGACATTGGCTACATTATAATTCTTGGGAATGTAACCTTCTGATTCTCCTGGTAAATCAAGTCCCGTAGACACACCCATACCAAACTCAGCATAAGTATCACGAAACGTCGTCATCGCCTTTTCCATATTATCAGTCGACAAGGACATTCCTGGAACATACTGTTGCCCAAGAAGTTTGATAGCAATCTGAACCATATAGGTATTTGAGGAATATTCTAAGGCCTGAGTTGCGGTAATGGCACGACTACCTTTATTTGTAAACCAAGAGGTAATTGGGGGCGAACTAGCAATATTAATAGGTTGGTCAGTTAATACCTGGTCCCCATAGATAGCACCCGAGCGCCAACCTGCGGTTAAAGTAGCCCCCTTAACTACAGAACCTGGAGTGAAGACATCGGTGATGGTTCCTAAGGCATCAGCTTAAAATCCTGTGCCCCTTGCTCGTGTTTTTGTCCTGCCATAGCAAGGACAGCACCAGTATCCGCATTCATAACTACTGCGTACATACCTTCAGAATAGGTCGCTTTATTCTCTGAAATCTCTGAAGATAGTTGTTGGCCAAGGATATCTTCAACTCCCTTTTGGAAATCAAGGTCGATGGTCAACTTCAGGTTGTTCCCCTTGCTACCTTTCTGAATGATTTTATCACTATCAACCTTACCTTCCTTGTCCACAGTAATCTCACGAACAGTATGTTTTCCTTGGAGCTCCTCTTCGTACTCTTTTTCCAAATAAGAGGTACCTACACGGTCATTTAGGGCATACCCTTTTTTTAGATAATCCTTAGCATCCTCCTGAGGCAGTCCTGCTTCTGAACTTGAAACCCTACCGATAAGAGGGGACAAGGACGAATCAGACGTGTGACGTTCCCAATCCTTAGCAACTCTAATTCCATTAAGTTCCTTCTGCTTAGCTGCCACAATCGCAATCTGATCAGGAGTCAAGTCCGCCGTCTTCAGTATGACTGTTGAGAAATTAGAAACAGCATTCATCTGAGAATAAATGTAGACTATCTTTAGCTCGTCCTCAGAATAATCAACAGCTTCATCAGGAACCGCATTAATAGCATTATTGTAGATAGTAGCTTCTGCTAATTTATTACCAAATTTATCTGTCTTCTTGTCATTAGGAAGATCATTAACCACACGCTTATAGTTAGCAGAATCAGCTAAATAAAATTCACGTTTCTGGCGATCTGTCACCTTAGTCTCTGTCAGTGTCACCAAAGTTGCCAATCTTTCCGCAACACTCTTCATGGTATCTGATGACACTAGATTATTACGCGTAAAGGTGATAACATCCTTACTCTGATTGGTCGTAAGAGCAATCCCCTTGGCATCAAAGATTTGCCACGTTCGCTTGCAATCCTAACCGTATACTTGGAGTTATCCTCTAATTTTTTAGTATAAAAAGATTTGTTATAAACCTGCATATAGGTCAAACGCGCAAAAAGTAACAAAAAAAGAACAAAGACGACACCAAAAAGCAAGTAAACACGACGCGAGATGTTTACTGGCTTTCTAGGTTTATTCGCTCGTTTTTCTTTTCTCTTCTGACGCCATTTTTTCCATTTTTGACTATTTTTTTCCCAAAATGATGTCACTTTATCTCCTCTATGTTCTTATAAGAATTTTATTATATTTTATCACAAATCATCTTCAGCAAACTTAAAAAAATATCGAAATTTAAAAAAACTTGCCTCAATTTGAGACATGTTTTCAGATTTATAATGACAATTTTTTCATCCAGCTAGGAATAGCCTTGCTGATGCGAGTCGGCAAAACCACATAAGCATTTTCAGCGATATTATCCGCAATAGCTGAGTGGAGCCAGGTCGCAACGATGACCGCCTTATAAGAGTCAGTTGAGGCAAATTGGGCAAGAAATCCAGCAACCATACCAGCCAAGGTATCTCCCATTCCACCCGTTGCCTGATAGGGCCCACCGACCTCTAAATGGGCTACTTCTGCTCCCTGATAAACAGCTGTCTTATGGCTCTTGGCAACTAGAATTGTGCCACTTTGGAACTCCTCTAAGGCTCTTTGAGTATTGGAAACCGACTGCTCTGAAATAGCTAAACCAGACAGTCTTTCCCATTCCTTTTGATGGGGAGTGAGTATAAGGTGACACTTTGGCAAGCTGCTCTGATTTTTCTTTGCCAAAAGGTTAAGACCAGAACCATCAACAACCAAGTTCTGGTTTGACCTAATATTTGCCAAGACCAACTCCAAGGACCAATCAGCTGTCTCCTCCTCACCTAGACCAGAGCCGATTAAAATAACATCTGCTGCTCTAAGGTTATCAAGAAATCTTTCAGTCTCCCTTAGGTCAAAGGCCATAGCTTCAGGAAGGTGAGCATGAAGAGCTATGATATTTTCACGATCTGTAGCAACTGTAACCAAGCCCGCACCACTGTTGACACAGGCAATAGCAGCCATAATGATGGCGCCACCATAAGGATAAAGTCCACCAACCAAAAGCACTCGACCATAAGAGCCCTTGTGAGACTCTCTCAATCTAGGTCTTATCACTTGCCTAACTAAGTCATCATCAACTTTCATATGCTATCCTTTCAAACTACGAAGAGCAGCTTGATAGGTCTGTTCCATCAGCATGGTAATAGTCATAGGTCCTACACCTCCTGGGACAGGCGTGATCATGCTAACCTTCTCTTTCACTTGATCAAAATCAACATCACCACAGAGTTTACCTTCTTCATCGCGGTTGATTCCCACATCAATGACAACAGCACCCTCTTTGACAAATTCTTCTGTTACAAATTTTGCACGGCCAATAGCCACTATCAAAACGTCGGCCTTGTTACAAACTTTAGCCAAATGTGGCGTGCGTGAGTGGGTCAAAGTAACTGTGGCATTTTTTTCCAAGAGAAGCTGTGCCATAGGCTTACCTACAATATTACTGCGTCCAATGATAACTGCTGTCTTACCTTCCAATTCAACATTGTACTCACGGAGAATTTCCATAATTCCCGCTGGTGTACAAGGCACCATTTGAGGACGTCCATTCCAGAGGTTCCCTGTATTCATAGGATGGAAACCATCCACATCCTTTTTAGGATCAATAGCCAAAAGGATACGCATTTCATTAATATGATTTGGCAATGGCAATTGAACCAAAATCCCATGGAAAAGCGGATCCTGATTATACTTTTCAATGACCTCAATCAGTTCTTCCTCGCTGATACTCTCAGAAAGATTGACCGTCTTACTATGGAAGCCAGCTTTTTTAGCAGCTCGTTCCTTATTACGCACATAAACTTGACTGGCAGGGTTTTCTCCAACCATAATTACCACTAGTCCTGGAACAATCCATTCCTTTTCTTTTAGACGTGCTACCTTTTCTTGCAATTGCTCCTGCATGTTAACAGCTAGGGCCTTACCGTCCATTATAATCGCCATGGTGTTCTCCAATACATACTTTTTTTCAATTATACCATAAGAAGGCCTCTTTGTGACTTAATTTTCAAAATTTTCAAAAAGACATTTAAGATGAAACACAAAAAGCTGGGAACTTGTCCCAACTTCGTCTGATTATTCTTCATAATTAATTTACAAAACCATTTTGCTGACTCTACCCCTCAATAACTCTTAAGGTCTTTTGCTGGAATTTACCACTTTCATACATGTGATCTGCACCCATTAGTGAAACAAGAACTGAGTCACGGTAGTTCTTAGCTGTTCTTCTAGCAATATTAGGATGAGTCATCTTATTCTTAGCCCCCGCAATCACAAGAACAAGACATGAAGTGTTACTAAAATCCACGTAAGCCGCCTTTCTCTTATCAAATCAATGAAGGGCCATCTGAGTGTAAACTTTACCCGACTCAGACACTAGTGTCGCAAAGACTTCTTCTTTCAAAGACTCCTCTTGCTCATTCATACAATACTTGAAAAAATTCTTTTTTATAAGGCGGAATGGCTTTTTTCCAAAAAAACAACGTAAAAAGTGTTTGCCGAAACAAGCTAGCATGGTTGGATAAAAGGCAAAAATATTATCTATCAGAGCTGGTCACATGAAAATCATACCATCAATCTCTATCTTTTTAGCAGCCATTTGTGCCACTAGAAAACCTAAAGAGTGTCCCAAAAGAAGCAGTGGCTGATTTAAACTTTCAATCAAAGCCACCAAATCATCTCGATAATCCTGCAAAGTTACGGTACCAACTTTATTCAGACAGTCTTGATATGGTAAGTCATAGTAACGAAAGCTAGGTGTATGCACCGTATACTCCATCTGACGGAGACCTGTCGCAAATTCTCTCTAGATATTACCAGCACATCAGGTCTCATGAATTAGGACAATCTCTCTGTTTAAACCCATTTCTTTCATTTCGCCTTTATTAAGTCACGCTAGATTCTTTCAATGTCATCATATCATACTTTCTCTTAGGCAACCTTTATACATTCCTCACAATTGTAAGAAGAAATGACCCCTTATCCAAATTAGAGATCATTTTCTTATATTCCATTAGTGATTAGCTTTATGCATTTCTTCTTTGACCGGGCAAGAGCACTCACAATCTCCACAAGATCCTTTTCCTTTAATATAGTAACGAATACCTAAACCAGTCAAAGCGAAAATAATAAAAGCAATGATAAATGTAGACATAACAACTTCTCCTAACTATTAGCTTCTTGAAGATTTTCCAAGGTAATAATCTTATCCTTAATTTGACGCGGTTTACGAACAACGAAGTAAATCATAGTCACTAAAAACAAGACTGCTACAAGTGTCCAAAGCGATATTGGATTACCATAAAGGAGAACTTGACCAAATTGATATAAAATCAAGCTGACACAATAAGCCAAACCTGTTTGAAAACCAATAGCTCCAACCGTCCATCTCAGATTAGCCATTTCACGCTTAATAGCCCCGATAGCTGCAAAACATGGTGCACAAAGTAGGTTAAAAATCAAGAAAGAATAAGCAGCTAGAGCTGAATAATCTGCTTGCAGAGCCGTAGCCAAACCAGCTTCACTACTGTTATGATAGAGAATCCCGAAGGTGGCAACAACTGTCTCCTTGGCTGCTAAACCTGCGAGAGCAGCAACTGTTGCCTGCCAATTCCCAAAGCCAAGAGGCTCAAAAATCCAGGACAAGCCTTTACCCAAAGTTGCTAAGATACTCACTTCCGTATCAACGTTCTGTAACATAAAGTTGTAGTTGGACATGAACCAAATCAGGACAGTCAAACTGAAAATAATTGTTCCCGCACGTTTAACAAAACTCATGGCCTTACCAAAAGCATAACGTAAGACTGATAGGACTTTTGGCCAGTGGTAAGCAGGTAATTCCATGATAAAAGGACTTGTCAAACCACCTAAAAAACTAGTCTTTTTGAGAGCGATACCTGATAAGATGATGGTAGCTATCCCAATAAAATAGGTACTTGGTGCCACAAAAGAATTACCAGGGAAGAAGGCCCCTGCAATTAAAGCAATAATTTCCAACTTGGCCGAACAAGGCATGAAGGTTGCTGTCATAATGGTAATCCGACGATCCCTTTCATTTTCAATAGTCCGGCTAGACATAACTGCTGGAACACCGCATCCTGTTGAAATCAGCATGGGAATAAAGGATTTTCCAGATAGTCCAAAACGACGGAAAATACGATCCATAACAAAGGCTATACGACTCATATAACCAATATCTTCAAGCACACCTAAACAGATAAATAGCACGAAGATTTGAGGAAGGAAACCAAGTACCGTCCCAATCCCAGCTACAATACCATCAACAATCAGAGACTTAAGCCAATCCTGAACTTGGAGATAATCAAGACCAGAAGATACCAAATCAGGAACATACTTACCAAAGAGGACATCATTAGCCCAGTCTGTCCACATGGTTCCAACGGTCTGGATAGATAAGAAGTAGACCAAATACATGACTACTGAAAAAATTGGCAAAGCCAAAATACGATTGGTAACAATCCTATCAATCTTATCCGACAAGGTTAAAGCGAAATCTTCTGTATGACTCTCAGCCATCTGACAAACACGCTCGATAAAAGCATAGCGCTCGTTAATGACAATTGACTCCGCATCTTCTGTGAAAATTTCTTCAGTGATACGAATGATATCTTCGATTTCTTTTCGTTGGAATTGGGACAAGTCTAGCTCAGCCTCAACTAAAGAATCCTGTTCAAAGAGTTTAATGGCATAAAAACGCGCAGACCTTTGTGGCACCGAATTTCCCAAGACTTCTAAAATTTGCGAAATGGCAGCTTCCAACCTATCATCGTATATTGGAAAGGCAAGGTCACCAACCGTAGAAGTCGTTGTATGAGCTGCCTTTTTCACTACCTGATCCACACCAGTTTGTTTGAGGGCACTGGTGGCCACTACTGGCACACCTAGATGGTAAGACAATTTATCTACATTAATCTTTTTTCCCTGACCATCCAAAACGTCAATCATATTGAGGGCAATAGTGACTGGAATACCCGTCTCAATTAACTGCGTTGTAAGATAAAGGTTACGCTCCAAATTTGTCGCATCAACCACATTTAAAATGCTGTCAGCCCTTTGGCTTAACAAATAATCACGCGCCACCTTTTCTTCAGGACTGTAGGGTGACATTGAGTAAATTCCTGGCAAATCTTGGATTTCTAAATCCTTATTCTTTTTGACCAGACCACTCTTTCGCTCAACAGTAACCCCTGGCCAGTTCCCAACACGCTGATTATGTCCTGTTATTAGGTTGAATAAACTGGTTTTACCACTATTAGGATTACCTATTAATGCAATTTCTGTCATTTTTCCTCTTCCTCGTCCAACATGACCACACTAATCATTTGCGCTTCTGACTTGCGTAAGGTTAATTCATATCCTCTCAAACTAATCTCTAGGGGGTCTCCCAAAGGTGCTACTTTACGCAACAAAACACGTGTACGCTTTGTAATTCCCATATCCATAAGACGTCGTTTGGTTTCATTTGCTGAGAAGATATCCGTAACTATGGCAGAATGTCCGACTGGTAGTTCAGAAAGAGGGATTTTTTTCTGGTCCTCCTCTGCAGGAGCCAAATCAATTTTATCCAGAATCGAAGCATCAAAGGCTAAGCGACTACCTTTAACAATAATAATAGCACTGTTCTTGGTCTTAGTTACCACCTCAATAGTTTCACCGGCAGCAGCCTAGGTAGATAAATGCAAAAGACTATCCTTAGGGAGGTTAATGCCAAGAATTCGGTAAGGTGTTTTTAAGGCCGCATCATATATGAACATCTTTCTTTACCTACTTAATTAGTTTTGATATGACATCATTATAGCATATTTATCCATCTTTTCCATAATATTATCCTAAACAAGAATTATTCTAGAAAAGAAAAAATACAAACAGAAAAAGACTGGAAAGCTTCCAGTCTTCACAGACAATGTTTATATGCTTAATAGATATCTTACAAAACCTTACTCAAGAAATCCTTAGTACGCTCTTCCTTGGTATTGTCGAAAATTTCTCGTGGCGTGCCTTCTTCGACAATAACACCGCCATCCATAAAGATGACACGGTCAGCTACCTCATAGGCAAAGCCCATTTCGTGGGTAACGATTGCCATTGTCATCCCTGATTTAGCGAGGTCTTTCATAACTGCAAGAACTTCACCAACCATTTCTGGGTCAAGGCTGATGTGGGTTCGTCAAACAAGAGAACGTCTGGATCCATAGCCAAACCACGAGCAATCGCAATACGTTGTTGCTGACCACCTGATAGACTCGTTGGGTAGGTATCTGCCTTATCTTTCAACCCAACCTTTTCTAAAAGCTCCATAGCCTTAGCTTCAGCATCAGCTTTAGAAACACCCTTAGTTTTAATCGGTGACAAAGTGATGTTTTCTTTAACCGTCATATTCGGGAAGAGGTTGAACTGTTGGAAAACCATTCCCATCTTTTCACGCATTTTGAAAATATCGTTGCTCTTGTCTGTAATATCTACACCTTCAAAGGAAATCACCCCTTTTGTAGGCGTTTCAAGTAAGTTCATTGAGCGTAGGAAAGTTGATTTACCAGATCCTGAAGGACCAATGATAACCACTACTTCACCTTTTTTAATATCTAAATCAATCCCTTTGAGAACTTTGTTTTTACCAAAATACTTGTGGAGATTTTTAATCTCAATAATTGTTTCTGCCATTATTTACGTCCCTTCCCAAGTCGTTTTTTCCATTTGTTTCAAAAGTGCAGTCATAGCCGTTGTCACAATCAAATAATAGAAGGCTGCGAACAAGAGTGGTGTCAAAGTCAAGTAGGTTGTCGTTGCAACAGTTTGTGCACCATTCCACAACTCCATAACCCCGATAGTTTGCAAGAGTGAACTATCCTTGATAATAGTGACAAACTCGTTACCCAAGGCAGGCAAGATATTTTTAATAGCTTGAGGCAAGACCACATAACGCATGGTATTCCATGGTCGGATACCAAGTGAGTAAGCTGCTTCAATCTGACCTTTAGGAATAGACTCAATACCTGCACGCACACTCTCAGAAATATAAGCACCACTGTTCAAAGAAAGGACGATAATACCTGGAACGATACGTGATAAATCAAGATTCAAAATCCCAAACTGAACAGTTGGAAGATTCATATGGATAAGGTTAAAAGCAATCATAATCTGTACAACCATAGGTGTTCCACGGAAAACCCAAACATAAAGGCTTACTAACCACTCCAATGGTTTGATTCCAGAACGTTTGGCCAAGGATACCAAGACACCAAGGATGGTTCCAAAGAAGACCACGCAGACTGAAATCATAATTGTTACTAAGACACCATAGTTAAAGTAAGACCAAAACTGTGGTAGAAATGAAAAATTCATCAAGATACTCCTTACTAATATTCTTCAATATTATATCAGAAGACTGTATAATAATAAAGTATTTTTCTTATAAATGCGATATTTCGGTATAAAAAAATAATGATTGACATAGCAATCAAAAACTCTACGAAAACTTTTGAAGTGACTCCATTTTTTTTTTTGCAATTAAAACAAGCATAAACCGAAACTCTCGCCCTAAAAAAACACCTGAAACTATTGAGTCCCAGGCATTTTGAATTTTTGGACCCCTATCTGAGGATCCAAATTAATTATTAGTAAAGCAAATCGTAGATTTCCATTGCAATCAAGTCGATGCTATCAAATGAGTATGACTCGCGAGCTTCAACGTCACGCAATATGTACACTGGACCATTTTCAGGATCGTTACTAAATGATACTTCAGCAACAACTACTCCTTCACGTTCAAAATTACGTTTCGAATTACCACCATCAGCCGCCATCATTTCCAGACGGTTAATGATTCTCACCAAATGTGATTCCATGTTATCTCTCCTATAAATTGTGTATTTCCTACTTATTTTATCACACTTACGGGAAAAATGGGGGAATTTTAAATATTTTTCAAGGAATTGTACATAATAGCCTTGATTGAATGCATACGATTCTCAGCTTCTTGGAAGATGATTTCACTGTATTTATGAAATACTTCATCTGTAATTTCTAACTCAGCCAGACAATATTTTTCATAAATTTCTTGTCCGATTTGAGTATTAAGATCATGAAATGCTGGGAGACAATGCATAACGATGACATCTGGATTTTCGACCTTAGCAAGTAAGCCTACGTTAATTTGATAAGGCAATAGTAAATCTATCCTTGATTTAAAATCTACCTCTTCGCCCATAGAAACCCAGACATCAGTATAGAGTATATCCACTCCTTTAACCTCTGAGATATCATCTGAAATGGTTAAGTCAGCCCCATTATTATGTTTCTGAGCTAGCTCTACAATATCAGCCTCTGGCTGAAGTATTTCTGGCGAAATAATCTTAACATTAACGCCCAAGATAGCCGATGTCACCAAGAGAGAATTAGCAATATTGTTACGACCATCTCCAATATAAGCAATGGTCAAGTCCTCTAGACTACCAAAGTGCTCCTTCAAGGTCATGAAATCCGCAATCATCTGAGTTGGATGCCAAGTATCTGTCAAACCGTTCCAAACCGGAACACCAGAGTACTTAGCCAAGTCCTCAACATCCTCTTGTTTAAAACCACGGTACTCGATTCCATCAAACATAGAACCAAGGACCTTGGCCGTATCAACAACCGATTCCTTCTTACCCAGCTGAATGTCTCCAGCACCAAGATAGGTTACATTCATTCCTAGATCCTGACCAGCCACAGTGAAGGCTGAACGGGTTCTTGTCGATGTTTTTTCAAAAATCAATGCAATATTTAAACTATCTAAATATTTATGCGGAATTCTATTTTTCTTTAACTGTTTAAATTTTATAGATAAATCAATCAACTCCTCTAGTTCCTGTTTAGTAAAGTCGATTTCTTTCAAGAAGGATTTAGTTTGTGTCATAGGTATCTCTCTTTCATTTTGAATAATATAAAATATTATATTATATTTATGTATGTTTAACAAGTAATTTTGTATTAAAATTCATTTTTAGCAATCGTGTTCCTCAAGTACCAAAAATAGATGCTTTTTACTTGCAATATAACTACTGCATGCTATAATAGAATCATAGATTTGACCTTTTTTGACCAATATATTTTCAAATAAAGGTCTTTCCCAACTCAGATAGAAAGAGGTACTGATATGCTCTGCCAAAACTGTAACCTTAATGAAGCTAGTATCCATTTGTATACCAACGTAAATGGTAATCAGCAACAAGTTGACCTCTGTCAACATTGTTATAAAATCATAAAATCTGATCCAGAGAACCCCCTTAACCAATTCAATCAAGCAGGAGGTTCCAACTTCTTCGACGATTTCTTCAGTGACCTAAACAACTTCCGTTCTTCTAACGGAGACCTTCCTAATACACCTCCAACACAAGAGGGAGGTAACCGTGGAAACGGTGGTCCAGGCCGTCCTGGAGGACCACGTCAACAATCCCCTCAACAACCTCAAGGCCTTCTCGAAGAATTTGGAATTAATATCACAGATATTGCTCGTCGTGGAGACATTGATCCTGTCATTGGTCGTGACGAAGAAATCATTCGCGTCATCGAAATTCTGAACCGCCGTACCAAGAACAATCCTGTTCTTATCGGTGAACCTGGTGTTGGTAAGACCGCAGTAGTCGAAGGACTTGCCCAAAAAATCGTTGATGGAGATGTGCCACAAAAACTCCAAAGCAAGCAAGTTATCCGTCTTGATGTTGTAAGCCTAGTTCAAGGGACTGGTATCCGCGGCCAGTTCGAAGAACGCATGCAAAAGCTCATGGAGGAAATCCGCCAACGTCAGGATGTTATCCTCTTTATTGATGAAATCCATGAAATTGTAGGAGCTGGTAATACTGGGGACGGCAATATGGATGCTGGAAACATCTTAAAACCTGCACTTGCCCGTGGAGAGCTTCAACTTGTTGGAGCAACAACACTCAACGAATACCGTATCATTGAGAAAGATGCGGCACTCGAACGTCGTATGCAACCTGTTAAGGTAGATGAGCCAACAGTTGAGGAAACAATCACAATTTTGCGTGGTATCCAGCCTAAATATCAAGACTACCACCATGTCAAATACACTGATGAAGCCATTACTGCAGCTGCAGAATTATCCAACCGCTACATTCAGGACCGTTTCTTGCCAGACAAGGCCATCGACCTTCTCGATGAATCTGGCTCTAAGATGAATTTAACCCTCAACTTTATCGATCCTAAGGACCTCGATAAACGTTTGATTGAAGCTGAGAATCTTAAAGCTCAGGCTACTCGCGACGAAGACTTTGAAAAAGCTGCTTATTTCCGTGACCAAATTGCTAAATACAAGGAAATGCAACAGCAAACCATCAAAGACCAAGATATGCCTATCATTACTGAAAAACATATCGAAGCCATTGTCGAGCAAAAAACCAATATTCCTATCGGTGATTTAAAAGAAAAAGAACAATCTCAACTTCTCAACCTCGCCGATGACCTTAAGGCGCATGTTATTGGCCAAGATGCCGCAGTTGATAAGATTGCCAAAGCTATCCGCCGTAATCGTGTTGGACTTGGTGCACCAAACCGCCCAATTGGTAGCTTCCTATTTGTAGGCCCTACAGGAGTCGGTAAAACTGAGCTCTCTAAACAGTTAGCCATCGAGCTCTTTGGTTCATCTGATAGTATGATTCGTTTTGACATGTCAGAATACATGGAAAAACACGCTGTTGCTAAATTGGTCGGTGCTCCTCCAGGCTATGTTGTTACGACGAAGCTGGGCAATTAACCGAAAAGGTCCGCCGTAACCCTTATTCACTCATTCTCCTTGATGAGGTTGAAAAAGCTCACCCAGATGTGCTTCACATGTTCCTTCAGGTACTTGACGATGGTCGTCTGACTGATGGTCAAGGGAGAACTGTAAGTTTCAAAGATACCATCATCATCATGACTTCAAATGCTGGTACTGGTAAAGTGGAAGCAAGTGTAGGTTTTGGAGCTGCTCGTGAGAATCGTACCAATTCTGTTATCAACCACCTTGGAGATTTCTTCAGTCCTGAATTCATGAACCGTTTTGACGGTATTATCGAGTTCTCTGCCCTAAGCAAGGAAAATCTCCTTACTATCGTGGACCTTATGCTTGATGGCGTCAACCAACGCTTGGCAAACAACGGTATCCACCTCAGTGTGACTGATAAAGTTAAGGAAAAACTGGTTGACCTTGGTTATGATCCTAAGATGGGTGCTCGACCATTGCGTCGTACAATCCAAGACCACATCGAAGATGCCATTACAGACTTCTACCTTAAAAATCCAAATGAAAAAGATTTCAAGGCTGTAATGACTTCAAAGGGACACATCACCATTAAATCTGCTAAAAAAACTGAAAAAACTTCTCAGAAAACTGAAGCATTAAAAGAAGTCAACTAAGGAAAGAAACCAAGTCGAATGACTTGGTTTTTTATACTTTTACATTTTCTCTTTGTAAAATTATCCCTAATTCTGCCTAAATCAATAGGAAAATGAGGAGTTTTTTAGTATAATGTAGGAAAATAAACCTAAGGAGCAACTCATGAATCCAACATTTGGTGACAAGGTTGAGGAAGCTCATTATCAAACACGTTACGGTGTTTATGCTGTAATTCCTAACCAAGACAAGACAAAGATCATTTTAGTGCAGGCTCCTAATGAAGCTTGGTTTCTCCCAGGCGGAGAAATCGAAGCAGGTGAGAATCACTTTAGTGCCTTAAAACGCGAGTTAATTGAAGAAATTGGGTACACAGCCACTTTAGGTCAGTACTATGGACAAGCTGACGAATACTTTTATTCAAGCCATCGTGACACATACTACTACAATCCAGCCTACATTTATGAAGTTGTAGATTTTTCAGAGATTGGAAAGCCCCTTGAAGATTTCAACAACCTGGCATGGTTTCCAATTGATGAAGCAATTGCCAAGCTAAAACGTGGTAGCCATAAATGGGGAATCGAACAATGGAAAGAAAGCAATACACTAATTGCCAAATCCTAGGAGGAAACTATGAAACTCATTAATACAACCTGGACCCATCAAGAACTAGTAAACAATCAACTCAATAATACAGATGCCTTTCTTGTAGAGACATACTCTGCTGGAAATACAGATGTTGTCTTTACACAAGCACCGAAACATTACGAACTTCTAATCTCAAATAAACACCGTGCTGTTAAGGACAACGAATTAGAAGTTATCCGTGAATTCTTCCTCAAACGAAAAATTGACAAAGACATCGTTTTGATGGACAAACTAAGAACAGTACACACAGATAAATTAATTGAGATCTCATTCCCAACAACTGTATAAATTCAAAAAGAAGCCGTCGCCAACCGCCACAGCTTCTTTTTTATAAGACTTTAGAAGCTTGGTCCAAGACTTCCATAACCTGGCGGCTATGCTTCAACTGCTTGACAACACTTTCAAAATCCATTGTCGCAATCATTTTTTCAAAAGCTACAAATTTATCATACATACGATGGTTTGGGTTATTAAGATTAGTCACAATCTCTTCTTGACCATTAAGAGTAAGACCAATTTCAGGAAGGGTGTTGGTTACACCAAAAATGGTAATAGCTCCCTTATCACCTTGAATAGTTGAGCGAATTTCAGCACTACAGTCCTTTGCTCCAATGGCAGCAGCCTTAAAGTTACAATAGTCCAAAACTAAAATTCCTGAAGTATCTACTCCTCGCTCTACATTCGGTAGATATTCCACACGATTAGGATTTCCAAAAAGACCAACAAGAAGGTGAATATTATAGATATTAAGATCTCTAAGCGGCTCCACCACCCATTTCAGGATTGAAGGCAGGAGCAATCTCTCCTTGCTTAAAGGCATCGTAACGTGACGAATATTGGGAATAATTGATGTTGACAATTTTGATATCACCAATTTCAGATAAGGAGTCCTTGATAACTTTAAAATTTTCCAAATATTGATTTATTATTGCTTCTATCAAGAGAAGCTCTTTTTCTTGAGCAAGCTTAATCAGTTCTTCGAACTCTTCCAAATGCAGGGTAAAAGGTTTCTCACAGATGACATGCTTGCCAGCCAGAAGTGCTTGCTTGGCATAATCATAGTGAGTATGATTAGGTGTTCCAACATAAATGGTGTCAACATCTGGATTGGACAAGATGCTTCATAATCACTTGTCGCCTGAGTTAGACCATATTGTTTGGCTAAAGTTTCAGCCTTATCAAGGATCGTGGTGTCGACATTATAGCCTTCAGCTCAATGTTCTCAATAGTCGTTTAACACAGGAAGGACCTCTGTAACAATCATTCCTGTACCTAATAGTGCCAGTTTCATTAAACTACCTCATTCTTTCTCTAAACGCTTTTATACATGGAGTAATTCCATAAACACAACTATAATGAAAGAGGACTCCCATAGAAGCCTCCGAGACTTAGTTACGTCCAAGCAGTTTCTTAACTCCTTGAATGGCTTTATATTTTAGCGGTTGTGGATAATAACGGAAAGTTCCCATCTTACGAACGATATAACCATTAAAGTTTTGTTTAAATCGCAAAACCCCATCAGAACCATCAAAGATGCCCATGATACCAAGGAAATTATAGAAACCAATACCACGTTTAATAGCCTGTGTCATCACATACTCCTGCAAGAGTGCAGGTGCATAAAACTTATTAAATTCAGGGTAAGAGCCACTGAAAAGATAGACTGCCTCTTGAGGTGTGTAAACGAAAAGACTTCCGGCTAGAACAATGTCTTCCTGACCATACTTGTCAATAAAGGCAGTTGCTTCGCCCTTGCGAACATCAAAGGTCTCAAGCTGACTTGATAGCTCCCTCAATTGGTTTTGTTTTTTCTCAGATTTTGGATTGGTCTCTAAATCAGCTTGCAATTTGACAATTCTAGCTCTCAACTTTGCCTGATTACTCTCTAAATGATCAAAGTAATCTTGAAAATTCAGGGTAGCTACCATAAAATCAGCATTATCACCAAAAGCATCATAAAAATCTTGATAATAATCTAAAGATTTGTCACTATACTCACGACGATCAGAGGTCGCTGAAGTGATTTCTTTAAAAATAGATAACTCATCGCGTTTCAATTTCTTCAGTTTAATACCGAATGTTTTGGCTTTTTTTACAAGAGGTTTCCCTTTTTTACTGAATGATTTGATGAGATCTTTTTCTTCAATCCCAGACAATTCTTTAACATAGTGCCAATCGGGCTCACCACCAGGATACCCTGTCTGCAAACCATCAAAACTATAACCTAGGTCAGTCAATTGACTAATCAATTGCTTCTGCTCACTACTTATTGGTTCACCATTACTATCAAAGATTTGATAAGTATCATAAGGTTTGATTACCAGTTCAAGAGCACCATTTGCCTTAGCATAGTCCTTCAAACATTGGTAAAAGTCACTTAGATGAGCCACACTTGAGTGAATTGGTCCACAATTCACCTCCATACGAAGCCCACCGGTCATAGGCATACTATAGACAATCGCTGAAACTTCTATTTGGTTACCTTCTTTCCAGGCAACATAGCTAATGCTAAATCCACGTTTCTCAAGAAGCTTAGCCATTTCTTCAGTTTGCATAAAAGAACGCTCAGAAACCTGTTGAGCATGTGTATTAAATTCTTCTTTAGTTACTTGAATAAAGCTCATTTTTTTCCTTCCTAAAATGGATACAGTAAATTACTAGTGAGATAAACAGCAAGAGAACAAGTATTGCCACTAACGGTAGTCGGATTGGACGACAATTAAGCAACAAATCCCCACTGACAGCATAAATAACGGAGAGTGGGGTCATTCCAATTAGTGGCGCTAAAATCCTTGTCCTTGTGGGTAATTTCATCTGAACATAAGCGTAATTGACCAAAGCTGATGGGATAAAAGGAATAGAGAATGCTAGGAAAATACCAATAAAGCGATGTTTAAAGTACTCATCATAGTTTAGGAGTTTCTCCATACGTTTAGACTTATCAAGTCTTCTTAAAATTTCAATTCTAGTCAAATTATCAAAAGTATTACCTATAATATTCAAGGGAATTGAAAGCAAAGGGGCATAAAGTAGCCCAACAAAAATAACAAAAAATAGACTTAGAAACTCCAAAAAATAGCTAATGACAGAATCATGAGACTAATAAGAACAAGTGCATTTAAAAAAATTTGCCTGCTTAAAAACCAATTTTAAAAAGGTTTGATCATGATTAGCATTCCTCTATTTCTTGATTTTGGGGATAAAGTTATTTAAAAGAAGCCATAAGATTACCAGAATTAAACCTACTATCCCTATAAAAAATACCCTTTTTAGTCATTACATTTTCACAAATTTAATCACTCCTTTTATTATAACAAAAAAATACCTTCATTGATTTAGAAAGGCATCTTTTACTGTGATTACTTGTTAATCAAATTTTCTTGAGACTTGTTTTCCAAGGTACCATTTTTAAAGTTAAGAGTAAGGCTACCTGTTTTCCCTTTCTTAGTTACAAGGTTAGATGACCAAAGTGCTTGTGTCATTGTCGCATCAGAAGAAACAGCGATAGAATAAACATCTGGTACCCCAAGTGTTTTGACCGCATTATCATAGCTAGTTCCATTTTTAAGATCTTCATACATTTTCAAAGTGATTTTAGAATCCCGAACATAAGAAAAAGTTGAAATTGACTTAACAACGGTACTATTGTTAAAAAGTTTTGCTGTAACAACAACATTATCATACTGCCAATTATAGACATCAAGCGTGGCGTCTCCTGCCTGCTCATGACTAGTTGATGTTGGCTCACCAAACCACCCCTTCAAACTATCAAGATTTGATCCCCCAGAAAACTCCTGAGAAGCATTTGCCATGATAATCTTATCAAAGTTCTGACGAACATTTCCATGCTTAACAGTTAAAACCTTTGATGCTTCATTATCCAAAGAACCTTTCGTCTCAGTCTTAGACGAAGAATTTCCGCAAGCAGCTAAGGAAACAAGTGAGACACCTAAAACGGTCAAAGACAAAAATTTTTTCATAATAAGTTACTATACACAAATAAAAGGCTGACGCCTCAAGTTTTTATGGAGCCGGTGGGAGTCGAACCCACGTCCAAGCATCTGCCAACATATTCGTCTACGACCATAGGTTATGTCTTTCATTTAACAGATAGACGACACATAACTCAAGCCTTCTATATGCGAGCCTATAAATCTCTTTTCGACCAGCTAGGCAATGATCGAACGTAGCTTATAAATCAATAAAACCTCTAAACAAACATAAGCAATCTGCTAGAAGTCACGCGAGCAGGTGTTTAGGCTGCTACAGCGTAAGAATTAGTATTTTTTGCAGTTATATTTAACTGAGCGTTAACGTCGCCACACGAGTCGCAGAATATGCCTCATAATGCCTGTCGAATCCGTAACGGCCCCAATATGAGATATTGATTATTATAGCAAAATTTTTAATAAATAGCAAAAAATTACCAAGATATACACAAAAGTATAGACTATGTACGATTTATTAGCATCTAGCTTTCTACCCAATTTACAGAAATAGATAATTCGGTTATTATTACAAATTACTATTCATTGACTTTCTCCCTAAACTCTAAAGATACTATATATCAGTTACCTTTTCTAACATTCCCTGAATTTAAAGAGCACTCTTGATAGATTTAACAACTAAAAAACGCTGAAAGCACTACGCTCTCAACGTTTCCACTTTGCACCCTAAGGGAATCGAACCCCTATCTCAAGAACCGGAATCTTACGTGATATCCATTACACTAAGGGTGCTAACAGTATACTATTATAGCATACTATATAATATAAAAAAAGACATGTTTCCATGTCTCTTTATTATCTTACAATTCGATATCTCCGAAAAGATCCGCCATTGAGAATCCAGATTGAGTTTCTGGAAGTTCGTAGTCACGTTTTTCTTGACGTTTTGGACGGCGTGGACGAGATTGACGCTTTTCGTTGTTTTCCCCTTCAGCGTTAGCTGGACGTTCTTCAAGAGCTTTGATAGAAAGTGATACACGTTCTGCATCAGCGTTTACTTCAAGAACTTTAACAGTAACGTCTTGACCTACTGAAAGAACATCTTTTGGATTTTCAACACGTTTGTGTGAAATTTGTGAGATGTGAACAAGTCCATCGATTCCTGGTAATACTTCAACGAAACCACCAAAGTCAGTCAAACGCTTAACTTTACCTTCGATTACATCACCAGCAGCAAGTTTTTGTTCAACACCATCCCATGGTCCAGGTGTTGTTGCTTTAAGTGAGAGTGATACACGTCCTGCTTCTTCGTCGATAGCAAGAACTTTAACTTCAATTTCATCACCAACAGATACAACTGATTTAGGTGAAACGTTACGTTCGTGAGACAATTCAGTCACGTGAACAAGTCCGTCTACACCACCAAGGTCAATGAAAGCACCGAAGCTTGTCAAACGAGCAACTTTACCAGTTACTACTGAACCAACTTCAAGTTAGAGAAGACTTCTTTACGAGCTTCTATAGCTTCTGCTTCAACAACTTCACGACGTGAAGGATGAAACGGTTTTCAGCTGGATCAACTTCTTTAATTTTAGCGTCAAATTCTTGACCTACGAATTGTTCAGTGTTACGAACAAAACGAGTATCAATCATTGAGGCTGGAATAAATCCACGGAGTCCTTCAAATTCAACTGAAAGTCCACCTTTAACAGCACGTGTTCCTTTAACAGTAACAACTTCTTCTTCACGACCAACAAGTTTATCCCAAGCTTTGCGAGCCTCCAAGCGTTTTTTAGATACAAGGTAAGTTACAGTATCAGTATCTTTACCAACAACTTGACGAAGAACAAGCACTTCAAGTGTTTCACCATCTTTAACAAGGTCGGCAACGTTTGCGTCACGGTCATTTGTCAATTCACGACGTGTCAAAACACCTTCGATACCTGTTCCTTCGATAACAACATTTGCTTGATCATTATCTACTGAGATAACTTCAGCTGTTACAACGTCACCTGTGCTAACTTCGCTAACACTATTTAGCAATTCTTCAAATTCGTTCATTCTAAAAAAATCCTCCAACAAGAGCCAGCCAATTCTGACCCTTGATAACAATATATTTTTCAAGTACCCGCAAAGACAATTATTAACATAGACGGTGCCAATGCACCCGATACCATTGACTGGGGTAGCTGGATTCGAACCAACGCATGAGGGAGTCAAAGTCCCTTGCCTTACCGCTTGGCTATACCCCAATAACAAAATGCTATAAAAAAACATCTAAGCACTTGATATCGAATATTCCGATTCAGTTTCTTAGACATGGAGAGAGAGGGATTCGAACCCCCGAACCCGAAGGAGCGGATTTACAGTCCGCCGCGTTTAGCCTCTTCGCTATCTCTCCTTAAGAACAAGAAACAGTATAACACAGTTTCTTGATCAAAGCAAGCCTTTACTTTGGATTTTAATGATTAAGATTGTAGGCTTCGATAATGGCAGCTATTGCATCATCCATTTTCTTGTGGAAACCTGATACATTTTCTTTATCAACAACGGCAAACTTTCCATCGATTTCTACAATTTGTCCGATGACTTTCTTTCCAACAAGAAGCTCAAAACCTTCAATGGTTGCTTTGTTTACAATGACTTTGGCATCTTTGATTTGGATTTCAATTTTTTTGTCTTTTTTACTCATAGATCTATACCCGATACCTAAATCGAGCCATCCTTTCTTAGTGTATGTCCTTAATTTTACCGAAAAAGAGAAAAGCTTGCAAGGGCAAGCTTTAAAATAATCATTTATTTACTTGGAATTAGTCAACTTTGACAATCCATCCTTCTGGGGCCTCAACGTCACCAAATTGGATACCTGTTAGCTCATCATAAAGTTTACGTGTTACAGGTCCGACTTCTGTTTCTGAATAGAAGACATGGAAGTCATCACCGTGTTGTACACCACCAATTGGTGTGATAACAGCAGCTGTACCACAGGCACCGGCTTCGACAAATTTATCCAACTCGGCAATCTTAACATCACCTTGAATAGCTTTCATACCAAAACGATTTTCAGCCAGGTAAAGCAATGAGAATTTCGTAATTGATGGCAAGATAGATGGGCTAAGCGGAGTAATGAACTCATTATCTGCTGTAATCCCAAAGAAGTTTGCAGAACCGACTTCTTCAATCTTAGTGTGGGTTGCTGGGTCAAGGTAGATAACATCAGAGAAATTAGAATCATGGGCAATTTTCCCTGGCAACATACTTGCCGCGTAGTTACCACCAACCTTAGCAGCACCTGTACCATGTGGTGCTGCACGGTCATATTCGTCCTGGATAAGGAAATTCGTTGGAGCCAATCCGCCTTTGAAGTAGTTCCCTACTGGCATAGCGAAAATTGTAAAGATATACTCATCTGCCGGGTGAACACCAATAATGTCTCCAACCCCAATCAAGAGTGGACGAAGATAAAGTGTTGCGCCAGTACCATATGGTGGGACGTATTCTTCATTAGCACGGACTACTTTTTTACAAGCATCTACAAATTTTTCCACTGGAACTTGTGGCATCAAAAGACGATCAGCAGTACGTTGTAGACGTTTGGCATTTTCATCTGGACGGAACAATTGAATAGAGCCATCTTTAGTGCGGTAAGCTTTGAGACCTTCAAAAGCTTCTTGACCATAGTGAAGGGCTGGAGATGATTCTGAAATGTGCAAGGTTGCATCCTCAGTCAATTGCCCCTCATCCCATTTACCATCTTTGTAATATGAAATATAACGGAATGGAAGTTTACGGTAATTAAATCCTAAATTTTCCCAGTCTAAATCAACTGTCATGTGTATGTCCTCTTTTCTGTTACTATGTGCTCTCTAGTATAGTCCTTTTCATTGAAAATTTCAATGTTATTTTGCAAAATTCTGACAATTATTTTATAAGAGTTATTTTGTCAGCCAAAGAAAAAACTCTGTCCTCTAGTAAGAGAACAAAGCTTTCTTAACTCTATTTTTTAAGAATTTTGGCTGAGAAGACTTCCTTATCTGCTAGTCCTTCAATGAAACTTCCGTTGCTAGTACGCTCTGACAGATTAAGAAGTGATAAATCAACCTCTGCAGTTTCACCTGTCGTAGCTATTACAAACAAGATCTGAGGAGTCTCTTCTACTGGTGTTGCTAGAAGATCTATCTCAGCTCCAGCATTTTCTGTAAAGACTGGGCCAGCTGTGAAGACACGGTGAGGCTTGGTCTTAAGCTCACGAAGAACCTGGAGACCTCGACCAGCTCGCTTAGCCCGTGGAATATCGGACGTCGCCACACGTTTGAGACTAGCTCGTTGTGTAAGTAAGTAGAAACTTTGCGTATTTGCCACAAAAACGGCTTGAACCTTGTCGTCATCCTTAAGATTGATTGCCTTAACACCTACTGCCTTAGCACCAACCACTGGAACTTCATCCGCATTGAAACGAAGGGCATATCCTTTTTGAGTGATAATCATGATATCATCCAATTGAATTGGAGTTACTGTGACAATCACATCACTTTCATCCTTGAGTTTACCATATTTAACTGACTTAGACTTATAGGTACGCCATGGCGTAAATTCCTTACGTTCGAAACGTTTAATTTGACCAAGCTTAGTGGTTGCCAGGTAAGTACCAGTTTCAAAATCATCCAGGATTTCTGCATAAAGCACTTCTTCATCTTTCGAAAAATTAGTTATAGTTTGTGATAAATGCTCTCCTAGATCCTTCCAACGAATATCTGGTAACTCATGTATTGGACGATAAATCACATTGGCCTGATTGGTAAAAATCAAGAGATGCTGTGTCGTCTTAGCCTGCTGAACCAGAATCAAATCATCATCATCACGTTTTCCAACTTCTTCAATCTTCGAAGCATTGAAAGATCGTGGGCTAGTACGTTTGACATAACCACCACGAGTGATGCTGACATAGGTTTCTTCTTCAACAATTAGACTTGCGGTATCAATTTCAATAGTCTTGGTTTCTGCTTGCAACTCTGAACGACGGTCATTTCCAAATTTCTTCTTAATATCACGAAGTTCACGTTTCATGACATTAAACAGGGTACGCTCATCACCAATGATGGCAGCCAAGGTCGCAATCTGTTCACGTAAATTGGCTTCCTCATTTTGGAGAGCGACGATATCCGTATTTGTTAAACGATAAAGTTGCAAGGTCACGATAGCTTCGGCTTGTTCTTCTGAAAAATCATAGCTGACTTTAAGATTTTCCTTGGCATCTGACTTATTTTCAGAAGCTCTAATAAGGGAAATAACCTCATCCAAAATTGAGATAACACGAATCAACCCTTCAACAATATGAAGCGTTTTTCAGCCTTTTCCTTATCAAATTTTGAACGAGCAACGATAATATCGCGACGGTGAGCAATGTAGCTAGACAAAATCTTTTGTAAGCCCACTTGACGTGGGGTGAAATGATCAATAGCCACCATATTGAAATTGTAGTTGACCTGCAGATCCGTATATTTCAAAAGGTAGTTAAGAATGGTTTGGCTGTCAGCATCCTTCTTAAGTTCGATAGCAATACGCAAGCCTGAACGGTCAGACTCATCACGAACTTCTGCAATGCCTGGAACCTTGTTATTGACTCGAATATCATCAATTTTTTTAACAAGAACTGCCTTATTAACATCGTAAGGAATTTCAGTAACAATAATCTGTTTCTTGCCACCTTTGAGTTGTTCAATTTCAGTACGCGAACGCACGACTACTCGGCCCTTACCAGTTTCGTAAGCCTTACGAATCTCATCTTTCCCCTGAATAATAGCACCTGTCGGGAAATCTGGTCCAGGCAAGAATTCCATCAACTTATCCAGTTTAGCAGATGGATGGTCAATCATATAAACAACGGCATCGATGACTTCTGCCAGATTATGTGGCGGAATGTCTGTAGCATAACCAGCAGAAATCCCTGTCGCACCATTGACCAAAAGGTTTGGAAAGGCTGCAGGTAAAACGGTTGGTTCCTTCTCTGTATCATCAAAGTTCCAAGCCCAAGGAACAGTGTTTTTATCGATATCTTGAAGAAGGTACCCAGCAATCTCTGACAAGCGTGCCTCGGTATAACGCATAGCCGCTGGTGGATCACCGTCCATAGAACCATTGTTACCGTGCATCTCAACTAGGATTTCACGATTCTTCCAGTCCTGGGACATACGCACCATGGCATCGTAAATAGAGCTATCACCATGTGGGTGGAAATTACCCATGATGTTACCAACAGACTTAGCCGATTTACGATAGCCTTTGTCATAGGTATTGCCATCCTTATTCATGGAATAAAGAATACGACGTTGAACGGGTTTCAGACCGTCACGAATGTCAGGTAGCGCACGCTCCTGAATGATGTATTTGGAGTAGCGTCCAAAACGCTCTCCCATGATGTCCTCAAGGGACATGTTTTGAATGTTAGACATAAGATACAAAGGGACGATTCGGCTTGCCGAAAATCTCTGTAGAAAAATAGGAAACCGATACAAGGTTCGATGAAGCCAAGGCGATTTATCTACTTTTCCTAAGAAATTAGTCCCGTGTTCAGTTACATTCAGTAACCAAACGACCCTTTCTGTAAAGTTTAAAATACGTTGTTAAATGGTGGGGAAGGAATTTTCACACAGTATTTAGGGCGTGTTCAACTCCTTTCAAAGAATGTTGAGTGGTTTTCTATAGAAAAAGGAATTTAGTTACTGCAAGTAACCGAACAATCCTTTCTGTAGTTTAAAGTGTTTAAAATAGATTATTGAATCAGTGATTAGAGAGTTCCTCCTCAGCATAAGCCGTCATCTCTCATTCTCTTTATGATTGTAGGCAAACCCCATTTTTTTAGCCAATCATACTTCCCTGTAAAATCATCATGAGAAGCCTTACCTCTAAAAAACTTTCAGGGTCTCCAAATTTAGATTCAATTACCTTAAGTATGCATAGACGAAATACTATCGGTGTATATAATCCTAAAAGTCTAATTTGTCGACGATTCATGATGATTACAAGAAAAATTGAGGACAAAAAACTAATAAAAGAAAACCTAAGTATAGATCCATTATTCACACTCCTTAAAACGCTGTCGTTTCTTCCAAGGTAAATTTAACATTATCCTCAATCCATTGACGGCGAGGAGCTGCCTTATCTCCCATTAGCACTGAGACGCGGCGTTCGGCACGCGCTAAATCGTCAATAGTCACTCGGATAAGCGTTCTGGTCTCTGGATTCATGGTTGTTTCCCAAAGCTGGTCAGCATTCATTTCACCAAGTCCTTTGTAACGTTGGAGAAGCGCACCTCTACCAAACTTTTGACGAAGTTCTTCAAGTTCCCCATCGGTCCAAGCATATTCGACAACTTCCTTCTTGCCTTTACCTTTAGACATCTTATAAAGAGGGGGCAAAGCAATATAAACGTGCCCTGTTTCAACCAATGGACGCATATAACGATAGAAGAAAGTAAGCAACAAGGTCTGGATGTGAGCCCCATCGGTATCAGCATCGGTCATGATGATAATCTTGTCATAGTTGATATCGTCAAGGTTAAAATCAGCTCCAACACCTGCACCAATAGTGTAAATCATGGTATTGATTTCTTCATTTTTGAGAATATCTGCCATTTTGGCTTTCTCTGTATTTAGGACCTTACCTCGTAAGGGCAGAATTGCCTGGAATTTACGATCACGGCCTTGTTTGGCTGATCCACCAGCAGAGTCCCCTTCGACCAGATAGAGCTCATTTTTCTTGGCATTTTTAGACTGGGCTGGCGTCAGTTTCCCTGACAAGAGTCCCTTATCTTTTTTATTTTTCTTTCCATTTCGGCTAGCATCACGAGCTTTTCTGGCAGCTTCACGGGCATCACGGGCCTTGATAGCCTTACGCACCAAGTTAGAAGCCAGATCTCCATTTTCCATAAGGAAATAAGTCAGATATTCTGAAACAATACCATCAACAATAGGGCGAGCAAGTGGTGATCCCAACTTATCCTTGGTTTGCCCCTCAAACTGAAGGTGCTCTTCAGGAACTAAGAGCGAGATAACCGCTGACAAGCCCTCACGGTAATCCGACCCTTCAAGGTTCTTATCCTTTTCTTTGAGTAAGCCAGTCTTACGTGCATAATCGTTAAAGGCCTTGGTAATAGCAGATTTGAACCCCGTCTCGTGAGTACCTCCGTCCTTAGTTCGGACATTATTAACAAAGGAAAGGATATTATCAGAGTAACCATCATTGTACTGAAGGGCTAATTCCAAGTGAAAATCTTGCTGATCTCCATCAATATAGATGACTGGCGTCAGCGTTTCCTTGTCTTCATTCAAGTAAGACACAAAGTCTTGGACTCCATTTTCATAATGGAATTCTTCGCGTACTTCTTCTTCACCACGCAAGTCTGTCAATGTCATGGTAACATTCTTAAGAAGGAAGGCTGATTCTTTGAGACGCTCTGAGATAGTATTAAATTTGAAGTCTGTCGTTGAAAAGATGCTAGCATCAGGCATGAAGGTTACTTTTGTCCCTGTCTTAGACTTAGGTGCCTTGCCAATCTTTTCGAGCCCTGTAACAGGGTGACCACCATTTTCAAAACGCTGGCGATAAACACTACCATCACGGGTAATCTCTACCTCAAGCCAGCTAGAAAGTGCATTTACAACTGATGATCCTACACCGTGAAGACCACCAGAAGTCTTATAACCACCTTGTCCAAATTTACCACCTGCGTGGAGGACTGTGAAAATAACTTCTACCGTTGGTTTACCCATGGCATGCATACCTGTCGGCATCCCACGTCCAGAGTCAGAAACGGAAACAGAACCATCCTTATTTAAGGTGACAGCAATGACATCACCAAAGCCTGAGAGAGCTTCATCGACCGCATTGTCGACAATCTCCCAAACCAAGTGATGAAGACCTGTCCCATCTGTTGAGCCAATGTACATCCCTGGGCGTTTGCGAACAGCATCTAACCCTTCCAGTACCTGAATGGCATCATCATTATAATTATTTACATTTATTTCTTTTTTAGCCAAGAGTGACCTCCAAAATTTTCATCCTTATTATTTTATAAGTTTTCAAAAGAATTTGCAAAGGAAATTGAGAAAGCTCATAGGGTATCTTTATGCTGACTAGCTTTGTCAATTACTAGGATGTATGCTATAATTATCTCATGAAAATCTTATTGTTAATCCTTATCGCCTACTTGCTAGGTTCCATTCAGACTGGTCTCTGGATTGGAAAAGTTTTCTTTCACACTAATCTTCGAGAGCATGGATCTGGAAATACTGGAACAACCAATACCTTCCGTGTTCTTGGTAAGACTGCTGGCACAATCACTTTCTTAGTGGACATGCTTAAAGGAACTTTGGCAGTGCTCTTACCTATTTGGCTGGGTGTCACGGAAGTGTCACCCTAATCATTGGTTTCTTTGCAATTATCGGGCATGTTTTTCCATTCTTTACGGGATTTAAGGGTGGAAAAGCCGTTGCGACAAGTGCTGGGGTGCTTCTTGGTTTTGTTCCCCTCTACTTTGTCTTCCTACTCCTGGTCTTTGCTTTAACGCTCTATTTAACCAGCATGATTTCATTTTCAAGTATCACTGCTGCAGTTGTTGGACTGATCACCTTGGCTACTTTTCCAGCCATCCACTTCTTGCTAGATGGCTATGACCCAATCTTTAGTGCTGTTCTTATCATCATAGCTTTAGTGATTATTTTCCGTCACACTGAAAATATAGCTCGTATCCGTAACCATCGAGAAAACCTGGTACCCTTTGGACTTAATTTAACTAAACAAAATCCAAATAAATAATTAATTACTATTGACCACTAGCCAAGCTAGTGGTTTTCTTGTTCTGCTAACCAACTGACGGCCTCAAAACAAATAATAAAGATCCAAAGTCTCTACCTCGGATCTTTTTAGGCTTAAGCTTTAAAGCTGACACCATTTTCTTTTAATTTTTTAACTGTCGCAGGTCCTACCCCCTTGAGCGCTAGGACTTCTTCTTCAGTCACAGTAGCAAAAGCCGCTACTGACGTCAAACCTTCATTGTAGAGGGTCTCTACAAGGTTCGAACGAAGACCGTCAACTTCTGGAAGTTCTGCAAAGGATTCAAGACTAAGATCTGTAGTTACCACTTCTTCCTTAGCAACTGTCTTAGATTCAGCAAAAGGTTGTGGTGCTACTGGTGGCACCGGTGGAACAGGGGCTTTAAGATTATTGAAAAGTCCTTGTTTTTTCAAACGGTGTTTAAAAGCTTTCTTTTTATTTTTTACTTTAGCCATGTCTAGTTTTCTCCTATTTTGACAAACGACTTTTTCTTATAAAGCACGGTTGTCATTTTTTTCATTCTCTATTAATAGTGACGTTCTCCGAACAGGCCATCTGGCATATCATGGAAACCTTTACCCGCACGATAATTGGTAAACTTACCAATTAGGAAATTGTAGGCATCTAATTTAGCCTCATAACGGAAACTTGCATCACGTGCACGCTCATCGCCATCTTCTTCCCAGATTTTCTTGCTAGCAGCCAAAGCCGTTTCGTTTACTTTAACTTGGGTAACAACCCATTCCTCAAAGTCTTTTAGAAATTCTTGTTCGTAGGTCATGTTTTCCTCTTCATTTTAAAAACCAGCTTAATGCTGGCTTCATTTTCTACTAATAGTGTGTAGAGCTAATAGCCTTACAATTTCTTATTATAACAAATAATTAGAAATTTGACTAGGTTCTAAATTCTTGATATAAGGCTTTAATGTCATTTGGACGTGTTCGACAGCAACCACCCAAAATTTTCACGCCAAAATGAGCATGCCAATACTTGCTATGTTCAACTAGGGTTAAAGCGTCTTTATCTTTGGGTTTCCAAGTCTGACTGTCGCCATCATAAACTTCACCTGAATTGGGATAAGTAATGAGCGCCTTGCCAGCATTCTTAAGAAAAGCTAGAGCCTGGTTATACAGAAGAGGTGAACTACAGTTGATGCCTACAGCCAAGATTTGATTTGACTGAGAAACAAGCTTGGCCATTTCAGCTAGAGAAGTCCCATCACTGATAGCATCTGGAATCTGGACTGTAAAACTCATATAAGCTTCTGCTTCTGGAAACTCTTCAGCTAGAAGTTCAATCAAGGCTTGTGTTTCCAAACGATTTGGAATGGTTTCCAAAGCCAACAAATCCACACCTTGATCTAGGAGAATTTGAATCCTAGGGCGATGAAAATCCTTAAGCTCCTTGATAGTAATTTGACCATAATCACCACTATACTCAGAACCATTAGCCAAATAAGCCGCGTACGGACCAACATCTCCAGAAATCAAAGGATATGGTCGTTTTGCTTTCTCAGTCTCATCTAATGCTCCCCATACCTTATCACGTGCAGCCTTTGCTAACCGGACCGTCAGGGCAATAATCTGCTCCGCTGCTTTCTCGGTAAGTCCTGCCTCTACCAATCCAGGTAAGGTCGCCTGATAAGATGACGTGGTAATCAAGTCAGCCCCAGCAGCTACATAAGTTTCGTGAAGTTCTTGAATAACTTCTGACTTCTCAAGAAGGTACTTAGCTGACCAGAGCTTACCTGAAATATCATACCCCAGGGCTTCCATCTCTGTTCCTAGAGCCCCATGAAGAATGAGGAGAGAATTATTTTCCAAATAATCTTTAAATGTTGCCATAAAACTCCTCCTTACCATTTGTTAAAGCAAAGGTAGTGATAAAGGTAACAGAAAATCATGAAAGGAATACCGAAATAGAGTCCCGCACGTTGTGAACTATCCCAAGCAATCCCAAGCACAGAAATAGCCAACAGAACAATTGTGATATAAGGGAGGATTGGATTAAACGGTGTCTTATAGTCCAGTTCGTCTTCGGAATGTTCTAGCTTCCACTGTTTTCGGAAATTAATCTGTGCCATAGGAATAGAAAGCCAAACAACAACAACTGCAAAACCAGCAATTGATACTAGAGCTAGATAAACCGTATCCGCTGCATAGATACTTGAGAAGAGCGATAAAACTGCCCCAGCCATGGAAATCAAAAGGGCTGTGATTGGAACGCCATGCTTATTGATTTTCACTAGTTTTTTATTGAGCATTCCCTCATTGGCCAAAGACCAAAGCATACGGCTTGAAGCATAGAGCCCCGAATTCCCAGCCGAAAGAATAGCTGTCAGGATAACAAAATTCATAATGTCTGCCGCAACTGGAATCCCCATCTTGTCAAAGACATCAACGAAAGGGGCTGAGGATACCCCTGCTTCTTTCATTGGAAGAAGCGAAGCCAATACCACAATAGTCAAGACGAAGAAGATAACCAAACGTCCAATGGTTGTTTTAATAGCATGTGGAACAGCCTCTTTGGGATTATCTGTTTCACCAGCTGCAATACCGATTAATTCTGTTCCCGAAAAGGCATAATTAACCGCCAACATAACTGACACAATGGCAAGACCTCCATTGGGAAAGAGACCATTGGCCGTCAAATGCTTAAACATAATAGCTTCATGGTGACCTTCAAAACTCACCAAACCAAACATAGCTCCTAGACCTAGTATGATGAAAACCAAGATGGCGATGACTTTGATTGACGAGAAGATGGATTCTGCTTCCGCAAAAGATCTCACACTCAAAGCATTAATCCCCAAAATTACTAAGGCAAAGAAGGCTGCAAAAATCCAAGCCGGAACTGACGGAAACCAGCGTTGCATCAGCATGGCCGCACCTAGGAATTCTGTCCCCAAGGCAACCGTCCAACAAATCCAATAAAGCCAGGCTACAGTAAAACCTGTTCCAGGACTGATAAACTTAGTGGCATAGGTGTGAAAGGATCCCGTTACTGGCATAGCTACCGCTAACTCCCCCAACGAAAGCATAACCAAGTAAACGACAACAGCTCCCACAAGATAAGAGAGGATAGCACCAAGGGGACCTGCTTGTGCAATCGTATAGCCCGAGCTCAAGAAAAGACCAGTGCCGATAACACCACCCAGCGAGAGCATAAAGAGGTGGCGTGAGGTCATCTTCCGTTGAAACTGACCTTCATTTTCATAATTATGGTTTTCCATAGATTCCTCCAATAGATGTAATAAAACAAGCTTATCACAATAAAAGATCTTTGGATAATAGGTTGAAACTATCAAAGAGATAGAAAAAAACTATCACAAGAAAAAAACTCGGATTTCACCGAGCTTTTCTTACAATTCTGCCAAAATAGTATCCCATGCCTCGTCATAGCCATCACGTGTGACAGATGAAAAAACGATGAAATGGTCATTTTTGTCGAAATTGAGTTTTTTCTTAATGATCGATTCGTGCTTGTTCCATTTTCCACGAGGAATCTTATCAGCCTTAGTCGCTACAACAATAACTGGAATTTCATAATACTTTAGAAATTCATACATTTGAATATCGTCCTGAGTTGGCTCATGTCGGAGGTCAACCAAGCTAACAACGACACGAAGATTATCTCGAGTCACAAGGTACTCCTCAATCATTTTCCCCCATTTAGCACGTGCTTTTTTGGAAACACGGGCATAACCATAACCTGGAACATCCACAAAGCGTAACTTGTCGTCAATATTATAGAAATTGAGCAATTGTGTTTTTCCTGGTTTACCAGAAGTACGTGCTAGATTTTTACGACCAAGAAGTGTATTGATAAAGCTTGACTTACCAACATTCGATCGTCCTGCTAGGGCAACTTCAGGTAGGTCATCTTGTGGGTAGTGACTCTTATTTGCCGCACTGAGTAAAATCTCAGCATTGTGCGTATTTAGGACTTGTTCTTCAGTCATAGGTCCTCCTTATGCTGTTTCCAATACTGGAGCAGCTTTCCCATCAACAGCTTCTTTGGTGATACGAACCTTAGTGACATCTTCCAGACTAGGGATTTCAAACATAACATCCATCATGACTTCTTCAATGATAGAGCGAAGCCCACGCGCACCAGTCTTACGTTCAATTGCCTTACTTGCAATAGCCTCAAGGGCATCCTGGTCAAACTCAAGTTCAACCCCATCATAAGACAAGAGGGTTTGATACTGCTTCACCAAGGCATTCCTAGGCTCTGTCAAAATACGCACCAAGTCGTCAACCGTTAACTGTTCAAGGGTCGCAAGAACTGGCAAACGTCCGATAAATTCAGGGATAAGTCCAAATTTTTGGATATCTTCAGCCACAATTTCTTTCATGTATGATGATTCGTCATCAATTGCTTTATTATTTTGACCAAACCCAATGATTTTCTCACCAAGACGTTGCTTAACGATATCTTCGATACCATCAAAAGCACCACCCACGATAAAGAGAATATTCTTAGTATCAATTTGAATCATCTCTTGATTAGGGTGTTTACGACCACCTTGAGGTGGAACACTAGCCACTGTTCCCTCAATAATCTTCAAGAGAGCTTGTTGAACCCCTTCACCTGAAACATCACGAGTGATTGAAACATTCTCACCTTTTTTGGCAATCTTATCAATCTCGTCCACGTAGATAATCCCACGTTCCGCACGTTCAATATTAAAGTCTGCCGCTTGGATTAGTTTGAGGAGGATATTTTCCACATCCTCACCCACATAACCTGCCTCTGTCAATGATGTCGCATCCGCAATCGCGAAAGGAACATTCAAACTACGAGCCAAAGTCTGAGCTAAGTAAGTTTTCCCTGACCCTGTTGGTCCAATCATGAGGATATTTGATTTTTGCAAGTCCACATCATTATCTTCACGACTTTCTGTGAAGTTGATACGTTTATAGTGGTTGTAAACAGCTACTGCCAAGGCACGTTTGACACGATCTTGCCCCACGACATAGTTGTTCAAAATATCTAAAAGTTCTTTTGGCTTTGGCGTTTCAGCCAAGTCAGCTAAAACTTCTTCAGCCGTTTCCTCACGAATGATTTCTTGTGACAAGGCCACACATTCGTTACAGATAAAGACGCCATTACCGGCGATAATTTTCTTCACTTCTTCTTGGTTTTTGCCACAAAATGAACAATAAACCATCTCTTCATTACGATTTCCAGCCATTTATTCCTCACTCTTTTCTAAAATAGGGTGCCATAGAAGGCATGAATAGTATTGACAAGGTTAGTAAAAGCATTTAAAAAGAGAAAAACTGCTAACCCATAACGTTTCTTACGAAAGGCAGGAATTGCGGAAAGCACACAAAGCACTCCCAATAATGCAGTAAATAATCCAAAAACACTACGTTGCATGAACCTAGTCCCTTTCTTTTTCATAGCGACTTATACTAAAGTCATAGGCATTTTTTTCATTCTTGGGCACGCGGTCACGCGATACCTCTTTAAATGCCGTCGTATCTAGTTGTGGAAAATATGTGTCTCCCTCTAAATCAGCCTCAATAGTTGTTTTGATGAGCACATCATAATGTCCATCAAAAGCCTTGTAGACACCAGCACCACCAGCAATATAGAGATCCTTATCTTGCTGTTCAAACCAAGCTAGAGCTTCCTCAACACTTGTAACGGTCGTTACTTCCTCACAGTCGAAGTCCTTGTCTCGTGTTAGAATTAAGGTTTCACGTCCTGGGAGGCAACGACGGTTCATGCCATCAAAGGTCACACGTCCCATAAGAATTGCTGAACCCATGGTCGTTTTCTTGAAATGTGCCAGTTCAGCAGGCAAGTGCCACGGCATGGTGTGATTCTTCCCAATAACATGGTTACGAGCTTCCGCCCAAATAGCAATGATTTGTTTAGACACGGTATTTCCTTTTCTTTATAGGTTTACAATCCATTCTAACAAAAAAAGACAAAAAGAGCTTGGAAAAACTTTGCCAGCTCTTTATGGACTTAAATCATAAGCATGTATTAAATTGCTAAGTCAAATTTGAGTTGAGGTTTAACAGGATCATAGTCCACCAATTCAAAATCTTCTGGTTTGATATCAAAGAAATTAGTTTCATCAGGAACATTGAGGACCAAGCGTGGTTGACAATCAGACGGCTGACGCTTGAGGAGTTCCTCAGCTTGTTCAAATTGATTGTCATAGATATGGAGGTTGTTGATGAAATAAAAGAATTTACCAACTTTCCAACCAAAATGCTTGGCAATCATCATCTGAAGTGCCACATACTGCATAGCATTAATGTGATGGGCCACCAACATATCGTTTGAGCGCTGCGTCAAAGTGGCATCCAAATAAACGTCCTCACCCACACGACGAACATCAAACATGGTCTGGAAGGCGCAAGGCTGAAGTCCAGCTGTCTCCTCGAAGGCCTCGTAATCCCAAAGGGAAATGACATTACGGCGATTCCAAGGATTGGCTTCTAACTGTGCTAACAAACGATTAATAATATCGTGCTTCTTAACGACCGCCCCATAACGCTGACCGATTGAACGCTTGTCCCCATTATTAGCAGGGACGCCTTCAACTTCCCAGTCATTCCAATAATGAACATTATACTTATCTTCAAGCACATCTAGGCTATTTGTCTGGTCTTGATAGATCCAGAACACTTCTTTGATGGCAGATTTGATAGCAATGGGACGCAGAGTCGTAATTGGAAACTCTCCCTTGCTCAAATCATATTCTGCAAAAGACCCTGTGATGTATTTGGAATTGGCTGTTGTGCCATCCTTGTATTTAGGACGTGCTTGCTCTGACCAAACTCCCTCTTCCATGATTTTAGTGATATTTTCTTTAAAAATAGTGTCTGCTTTCGTCATGATTTTCCTCTTTATTCCATTGAAAATAAAGTCTCACTTAATACTCGTAACATATAGATGGAAATAACTTTGCTTATCTAATTATAGCTGTAAATAATGTTGCTTTTCATTTTTATTTTACCTTATTCTGGTGCAAATGAGAACTAAAAGCTATGGGATTACCAAAACTACGTCTTTTGAAATCCTCTAGTTCATATCAAAAAATAAAGTGTTACTAACTATCAGAGTTTTTTTCAAGGCGAAAGCTCTTTTTTATGGTAAAATCACTATAGATTAGTATCCTCTGGATACTTTACAATGAAGAATAAAAGGAAACATCATATGTCTATTGGAATTGACAAGATTGGGTTTGCGACCAGTCAATATGTTCTAAACATGGCGGATCTTGCTCTTGCTCGAGGGGTGGATCCTGAAAAATTCAGCAAGGCTGATGCTTGATGCAACCAGCATTACACCAATTACAGAAGATATCGTGACACTTGCATCTGACGCAGCCGCTGACATTTTAACTGACGACGACAAGAAGGCCATTGATATGGTCATTGTAGCTACTGAGTCTTCCATTGACCAATCAAAGGCTGCTGCAGTTTATGTCCATAGTCTTCTCAACATTCAACCATTTGCCCGTTCTTTTGAAATGAAGGAGCTTGCTATGCAGCAACTGCTGGTCTTAACTACGCTAAATTGCACGTAGCAGCTCACCCGAATAGCAAGGTTCTGGTTATCGCTAGTGATATCGCCCGCTATGGTGTAGGATCCTCAGGTGAATCTACTCAGGGAGCTGGTGCCGTAGCCATGCTAGTCAGTCAGAATCCACGTATTTTAGAGCTTGCGGATGACAATGTGGCACAAACCCGTGATGTCATGGACTTCTGGCGTCCAAACTATAGTTCAACGCCATTTGTTCAAGGCATCTATCAAACAAGCAGTACCTTGATAGTTTGAAGACAACTTGGGTAGCTTATCAAGAACGTCATCAAGTCGATTTTGCTGATTTTGCAGCTTTTTGCCTTCACCTTCCTTATCCTAAATTGGCTCTTAAGGGACTTAATAAGATTATTCCCAAAGATTTGAATCCAGAGAATAAAGAGCGTCTCACAAGTAACTTCGAAGCTTCTATTACCTATAGTCGACAAATCGGAAATATCTATACAGGATCACTTTATCTTGGACTTCTTTCTTTGCTTGAACAGTCACAAAATCTTAAAACAGGAGATAAGATAGGCTTCTTTTCTTATGGTTCTGGAGCCGTCTCTGAAATTTTCTCCGGTCGTTTTAGTGGAAGCTACAAAGACATGCTTCGTTCTGATCGTCTAGATATCTTTGCCCAACGCCATAACTTGAGCGTTGCTGACTATGAGCAACTTTTCTATGAAGAGGCTCAATTGGATGACACTGGCTCAACCCAATTCAATACTTATCAAACTGGACCTTTCCGTTTGACTGAAATCTCTGAACATCAACGTATCTATAAAGGAAATCAAAATGACTAAACTCTCTTGGACTGGTTTTTCCAAGAAGACATTGCAAGAACGCAAAGAGCATTTGAAAAATAATGCTCTTTTGTCTCAGGAAAATCAAGACCTTCTGGATAATGACCAACAGCTTACTCTTGAAACAGCTAATCAAATGGCTGAAAATGTCATTGGTCGCTTTACACTTCCCTTCGCCATTTGCCCAGATGTATTGGTAGATGGCGTTACCTATCAGGTTCCCATGGTTACCGAGGAACCTTCAGTTGTGGCTGCTGCTTCCTATGCTAGCAAGCTCATCAAGCGTTCTGGTGGCTTTACAACCAAGATTCATGACCGGCAGATGATTGGGCAAGTAGCCCTCTTTGATGTCCCTGATAAAGCCACTGCGGCAAGTAAGATTCAAGCAGCTAGTCAGAAACTTATAGATATCGCCAAAGAAGCTTACCCTTCTATTGTTAAGCGTGGGGGTGGTCCTCGCAAGCTCTGGACTGAAACCAAGGGAGATTTCCTCATTGTCTACTTGGCAGTTGATACTCAAGAAGCCATGGGTGCCAATATGGTCAACACCATGATGGAAGCCTGGTACCAGAATTAGAAAATCTCTCGGAAGGTCAAAGCCTCATGGCCATTCTCTCAAACCTAGCTACCGAAAGTCTTGTCACAGCTACCTGTCGTCTTAACACACGCTTTCTCAGTCGTAACAAGGCAGAGCCCATAATTTTGCTAAAAAAATGGAACTGGCTAGCCAATTGGCCCAGGTCGACCCTTACCGAGCAGCTACCCATAATAAGGGAATTTTCAATGGTATCGACGCCCTAGTTATCGCGACTGGCAATGATTGGCGAGCAGTTGAGGCTGGGTGCCACGCCTATGCTAGCAAAGACGGAAGCTATCGTGGCCTATCGACATGGACCTATAATCAAGAAACTAAGGAACTGGTGGGAGAATTAACCCTACCAATGCCAATCGCGACCCGAGGTGGTTCTATTGGACTTAATCCGAGTGTATCAATCGCCCACGACTTGCTCAACCATCCAGATGCTAGAACCCTAGCAGGTATCATCGTCTCTCTTGGTTTGGTACAAAATCTTGCTGCTCTTAAAGCGCTTACCTCAACAGGTATCCAAGCAGGACATATGAAACTTCAGGCTAAATCTCTAGCTCTACTAGCTGGTGCTAATCCAGAAGAGATGCCTCACGTTTTGTCTGAGCTTCTCAAGGCCAAACATATGAATCAGGAAACTGCCCAAGCGATTTTGGAAAAACTCAGAAATCCTTAAAAAGAATACCGTAGCAGTTTAAAATATTACTTACCTTTTTAAGACTAAAAAAAAGATGTTGGAACCTCTTATTCCGTCATCTTTTTTCTTGTCTTTTAAGTTCTGACTTTACTTGAATTTCTATAATGTTATAATCTAGTTATGAAAACTAGATAAAGAGGTTTTTGTAATTTGACAACACAACAATACCCTCTCTGGGAAGAATTACCAGAGATTGAACTCTATTTGGATCAGGTTTTGCTCTATGTCAATCAGGTCACCCAAAGCACTCTGGGACCAAACGAAAAGGGGCTAACTGCTCTATGGTCAATAATTATGTCAAACATGGCCATATCGCAAAATCTATCAAGAAAAATATAATGCTGCTCAGGTAGCTAGACTTATTGTCATTACTAGTCTGAAGACCGTCTTTGAGATTTCAGAGATTGCCAAAACCTTAGAAATCCTACGACCAGATGCCGAAAGTCAAAAGAGCTACTACAATGACTTTATAGCCTGTATGAATGGTCAGTTTCCCCAAGAAGTTCCGCAAGTCATACTCTCATTCTGTCAGACGCTTCAATGCTACCGAGCTACCCATCAACTTTTAAACGACCTTGAAGGAGGAAACAATGTCTAATACTGCTACTTTTAACACTTCTCAAAACCTCAAACTCAGTAAAAAACTTAGCTTTGGTGAGGAAGTGGCAAACAGCGTGACACACGCTGTCGGCGCCATTGCCATGCTGGTCTTATTGCCAATCACTGCCGTTCATGCCAACAACGGCTACGGCATGACTGCTGCTGTCGGAATGTCCGTTTTTGTCATTAGCCTCTTCCTCATGTTTTTGAGCTCAGCCATCTATCATGCCATGGATTACAATTCACCTCACAAGATGGTCCTACGTATCATTGACCACAGCATGATTTACATTGCCATTGCTGGGAGCTATACGCCTGTTGCCCTATCGCTAGTAGGCGGTTGGCTAGGTTACAGCATCATCATCCTCCAATGGGGAACAACGATTTTTGGGATTCTCTATAAAATCTTTGCTAAAAAAATCAATGAAAAATTCTCCCTCTTCCTCTATCTGATGATGGGATGGTTGGTTATCTTCATTATTCCAGCTATCGTCACTAAGACAGGGCCTGCCTTTTGGGGACTCATGCTTGCTGGAGGGTTGTCATACACGGTTGGGGCAGCTTTTTATGCTAAGAAAAAAACATACTTCCACATGATTTGGCACCTCTTCATCATGCTGGCTTCAACTCTCCAATATATGGGGATTGTCTACTTCATGCTTCCTTAAAGCCCATACTAGACTTCAAGGTGTTATGGTATAATAAGGAAATACGGAGGTAAATCATATAAAAAAGAACTCAGACGAGATTCAAACAACAAAATCATCGCCGGTGTTTGTTCTGGTATCGCCAATTATCTTGACATTGACCCTGTAATTATTCGCCTTATCTGGGCTGTAGCGATTTTCTTATTGGGAATAGGTTTTCCATTCTACATCATTTGTTAGATTATTATCCCAGAAGAAAGCGAGTGGTAAGTTATAATTGAATATAAAAAAATAAGCCAGACCTGAATTTCTTACAGATCTGGCTCTTTCTTTATTTTTTCAAACGGAAAATCAAATAGCTGACATTAACAAGTAGTAAAACACTCCAAAGAATGAGGAAAGGGATATTTCCTCGGACAGCATTGTGCCAAATACCTAGGGCATATAAGGCCATAAAGACTAGCGATCCTAGAACCGCTGTTCCTTCTTTATTGTTTTGTGGTTGATTAGACATATAAACCTCTTTTATTGCTTTGTATAAAACGGCTTGACACCATAAACCATGGCGAGAAAAGCTCTGGCTTGGCGTTTGACATCATTAGCCAAAGATCTATGGGACTGGGCATAGATACCATTTGGATTGTAAAAAGACTTGTCAAAATGCTCAGGCTCTTTTTGGCCCCACTTCCTCCTCAATTTGTTGGGTGATCGAAACTCCTTAGTCATCCGATTACGAAAGGCCGGATCGTTTAGTTGGACTGGCTCCACATCCAGTTGCCAATGGCGCTTGAAATTACCATAGTTGAAACTAGCACCATTTACCACACCACTCTCAGTTACCTTCTCCGCATCGACCTCATTGAGAAAATTTCCCTGACTATCCAAAATAAACTCTATGCGATTATAAAGGAGAATCTTAAGATTAACACTGGGAGTTTCATCTGGATAAATCACCTTGCCATCACGGATAGCAATCTTTTGGTGCAGACGTCCCTGATCAAACATGGTGAAAGGTTTCCATCTGAGATAGACAGCTAAAGCTTCCTTGTCTGTCATCCCTGTTCTTTTATAATGTGTCCTCACATACTGGGCTTGTTGACTCGAAATCAGGTAACGTAGCTGATGGATTTGTCGCTCTACAAGGCCTTCCTGAGACAAGCTATCACCAGGAAAAGCTAAATCTACCAAGCTGACAATATCCTTCCAGAAGACATCATGAGGCGCCAAATCAAGGTCAAAATAGGATAATAACCGCTGAGTTTCCTCAAGCTCCCCAGATAGATCCTCTGGCATCTCTATATAAGCAAGCAATAACTTCAGTACCTGCAATGGCTGGTATTCCTTTTGCCATTCCTTCCATAAGCTAGAAAAGGCTTTTGATCCTATGAGCATCTCATCTCTCCTCAATCATTTAATCAGTTGTCTCTTGTATGAATTCCTCTATGCTTCTAATCACCTCTTTGGTCTGATAGTGATAGAAATAATGAGGAGAATCATAATAAGTGACTTCCATATTTTTCTGACCCTTCGCAAAACTAGTCGCATAATGTCGCCACTGCTCCTGACCGAAACCTGTCCCTTTTCCATTAGACACCATGAGTAGCACGGGCATTTGAGATTTAATACTAGTAGAGTTCACCTTTTTATCATTCTCTTTCGCACATAGGCTCTCATTTAACATAGCTTGCGACAAGAGTTGTCTGTAAGCTATTTCTTGATAAAGACGGCGGTCACTATCACTTAGGTTCTCATTGGGCATATATAATTGTCTCGGCAGTAATCTTAACAGACCTAATTGACTTTCCCAACGAGCTAGACGTAACATCTGAGGGTGCCTCTTCAACTGGAAATAACTTTCTGGAAATGCCCAATCAAGACAAACCACAGCTTTCACTTCACTTGGGTAGTTTTCTTGCCAAAGAAGCGTCTCTAAGGAGGCCATCGAATGAGAAAGAATAATATATGGACCTGATACTTGTGACTTGGCTAGGATTGACGTGTCTCTGAAAGGATCACAGATACATCTCTTGACTTAGACGTGTCCTCACTGTAACCATAGTCAGCTCTTTCAACAACAACTATTTTGTACTCCTTTGAGAACCCATCATACACATCTTTAAAATCTAGGATTGATGAAGCCGTTCCAGCACCAGAGAGAAAAACTAGGGTTTGTGACCCCTGACCCTTTACAAAGACGCTAATTTTGTATCCATTGACAGCTACCATTGCCCTACAGGGTTAAGAGAAGCATTCTCTCTTTGCAAGGCTAACCTATGATAAGTAAAGCTAGCCAGTAACAAGACTAGAACTATTCCCAGCAGAAATAAAAGTCTCTTTATAAAAACATGCATGGTTTATCCTACTAAAAAGTCAGCTAGCTTAGCTAACCGACTTTCTGATTTATTCGGCATCTGGGCGTGATTTGCGAGCGATATCAGCAAGGATATTTTCTACAAATTCTGACACAGTCTCAGTGTGTGTTTGTTTTTGACCATAACGACGAACGTTAACAGTTCCGTCTTTCATTTCCTTGTCACCAACAATCAATTGGTAAGGAATTTTTTGCGTTTGAGAAGCACGAATCTTAAACTGCATTTTTTCATTACGTTCATCAACTTCGGCACGAACACCACGATCACGAAGTTTCTTAGCCACTTCCCATGCGTAGTCCACGTGTTTTTCGTTAGATACTGGGATAAGGGTTACTTGGTGAGGGGCAAGCCATGTTGGGAAGGCCCCCTTGTAGTTCTCAATCAAGATCGCAGTAAAGCGTTCCATAGTTGAGATAACCCCACGGTGAATCATCACTGGACGGTGTTCTTCACCGTCAGCTCCGATGTAGTGAAGGTCAAAACGTTCTGGAAGCAAGAAGTCCAACTGGATGGTAGAAAGAGTTTCTTCCTTACCAAGAGCAGTCTTAACTTGGATATCCAATTTTGGTCCATAAAAGGCTGCTTCACCTTCAGCTTCGTAGTATTCAACACCCATGTCATCAACAGCTGCTTTCAACATGCGTTGAGCATTTTCCCACATTTCATCATTGTCAAAGTACTTGTGCTTATCTGCAGGGTCACGATAAGACAAACGGAAACGGTAATCAGTCAAGTTGAAATCTTCATAAACATCAATGATCAATTGAAGAATTTTCTTGAATTCTTCTTCGATTTGTTCTGGAGCAACGAAAGTATGTCCATCGTTCAGTGACATCTCACGTACACGTTGAAGACCTGTAAGGGCACCTGATTTTTCGTAACGGTGCATCATACCGATCTCAGCGATACGGATTGGCAATTCACGATAAGAGTGAACATGGTGTTTGTAGACTTCGATATGGTGTGGACAGTTCATTGGACGAAGGACAAATTCTTCCCCATCTCCCATATCCATTGGAGGGAACATGTCTTCACGGTAGTGATCCCAGTGACCTGAAGTTTTATAAAGTTCAACTGACGCAATTGGTGGAGTGTAAACGTGCTGGTAGCCCGCAGCGACTTCCTTGTCTACAATGTAGCGTTCCAACTCACGACGGATTGTGGCACCATTTGGCAACCAGAAGGGAAGCCCTTGACCGACTTCTTGAGAAATCATGAACAAATCAAGTTCTTTACCAAGTTTACGGTGGTCACGTTCTTTAGCTTCTTCAAGACGTTTAAGGTAAGCCTTGAGATCTTTTTTATCGAACCAGGCTGTACCATAGATACGTTGCATCATCGCATTATCACTATTTCCACGCCAGTAAGCACCAGCAACATTCAAAAGATGGAAGATTTGGATACGACCAGTTGATGGCACGTGCGGACCACGACAAAGGTCAACGTATTCGCCTTGACGATAAATAGTCAAACCACCATCATCTTCTGAGTGTTCTTCAATCAATTCCAATTTATATGGATCGTTCTTGAAGATTTCACGTGCCTCGTCTTTAGTCACTTCTTCACGGATTGATGGGAAGTTTTCTTTAACGATTTTCTTCATTTCTTCTTCGATACGAGGAAGGTCTTCGTTAGAGATTTGGCCAGCTTGATTGTCTGTATCGTAGTAGAATCCATCTTCGATAGCTGGACCTACACCCAAATGAATATCTGGGAAGAGACGGCGAGCTGCTTGAGCAAACAAGTGTGCCGCTGAGTGACGCAAGATTGGAAGGGCATCTTCGTGATCTGGTGTCACGATTTCGATGCTTCCATCTTCAGTGATTACACGAGTTGTGTCAATCAATTTACCGTTAAATTTACCAGCAAGAGCTTTTTTCGCCAAAGAATTACTGATAGATTGTGCAATTTCAAAGGTTGTCACGCCAGATTCGAATTCACGAACAGCGCCATCTGGGAAAGTAATGTTAATCATAATTTTCTCCTTTTATTATTTCATAGTTTCTAAGCATTGACTTTTGACTATCAGACTACTTCCTAGTCTTAATGTTCAACTGCTTTTCTTTATCAGAGAGGAAGTTTTCCATTTCCGTCAGAATATCTACATCCAAACGTTGAGAAAGTTCTACTAGCCACCAGATATTTTCTGAAAGTTTTTGTTCCAGTGTGTGGGGTATTTCATCATAGTAGCGTCTTCTTGCTTTATCATCACTAGTCGTAGGAAATTTCCAATATCATTAGATAAAGCCAAGAGGTCCTCTTCTACCGTCCACTTGGAATCATGATACTTAACTTCCAAATTGTGATAAGCTTGTCGGATTCCCAACTACGGTCCACTAATTCTTGCAAGTCCATAGTTAGTCTCCTCACAAAAAAAATTGCAACATCCAAAAAGGACGTCGCAACGTGGTTCCACCTTAGTTCGTGTACGACAAAAAATAAGTCTGTCTTACACCTCTGATTGGCTCTAACGTGGCCACCGTTTTATGTTTGCATAAAAAGTTAATCGAGTAGTCCCAACCATGTCCTCTGCGTGATTTCCAGCACCGCACGCTCTCTGAAAGATTTCCCATGACTGATATGTCTCTATGCGTTATTATAGCATGAAACAGTAATTTTTCAAGCTAATTTTCTCTTTTATTAATCAATCTAAGATTTTATCTGACTAGGAAAATGTGATAGCTTTCCTAATCCAAAAATTTTTTGATATTTCTGATTTTCTTGACCTGTTTGGCAGATCCTTTGATAATCCGAACAGAGCCATTGACAGGCAAGGTAATAGCCTTAGTTGGCAAATGAGTCACCATACGGGTCAATCGTTTCATAGTGCTATCTTCACCATTAAGATCATTATGGAAATCCTTAGAAATCGTAAGGTCCAAGTAATACTCATAGACACGTTTTCCAAAGTTTTCCGCAGAAATTTCATAGAGCTTCTCAGCCCACTTAGTTTCATCTTTTTCTGGCGTTACTATAGCCGCTTCCAAAATTGCCCCTGCTAAATCATTATCATGATAATACAGTATTCCAAACATCTTGTCAGTGATGATATTGTCCAAATAAGTATTTCCATGAGCAATGATAGGTGTACCGCTTGCCAAGGCCTCCAAATAAGTCAACCCTTGAGTCTCACTGGTTGATGCCGAGATAAAGAAATCAGCAGCCTTATAGTAAAGAGCTGTTTCGCCAGGTGCAATCATACCAGTGAAAACTACCTTATCCTCAATACCAAGTTTCTTAGCTTGGGACTTCAAGTGTGGTAGATAAGGTCCATCGCCAGCAACAACTAACCGAACTTTGTCCTCTTCCTCTAAAACCGAAGGTAGAGCCGCCATAACTGCTTGGATATTTTTCTCATAAGAGACACGAGACAAGCTCAACAACATGGTTTCATCTGAGGAAATACCAAGCTTGGCTCTCAAGTCCGACACATCTTCCTCAGTAATCTCTGGACGCTGGAATTTCTCAAGTTCAATACCTGTTGGAATGACCCTTTTCTCAGCAGCAACCTTATACTTGAGCAAAAGGTCATAAACAATCTCACTCGGGCAGATAACCCCATCCAAGTCACTCATAAAACCACGAACAATGTACTTAACCATACTCGGTCGAATAACCATACCTTTGGCAATATAGCGGACATAGTCTTCATACTGGGTGTGATAGGTGTGTACAACAGGTATCTTAAGTTCATGCGCAATGGCAATCCCTAGAAGCCCCAAGGAGAACTCTGTCTGCGTATGAATAATATCTAGCTTGTACTGTTTTGCAATCTCTAAAGCCTTAGAAAAGCCACGATAAGCCACTCGACGATCCTTAAAAGCAAAGAAGGGCACACTAGGAATACGAATAATCTGCCAGTCTTCATAGCGATCAACATCTCTATCAGTCGTAGTAAAAATAAAGACATTATGCCCCATTTTTTCCAACTGCGTCTTCAGTGTGCGAATACTAGTCGCAACACCAGATACCTGTGGAAAATAGGTATCCGTAAACAATCCGATACGCATTTAAATCTCCAATACTTCTTTGTAGGCTTTAGCAAGTTTTTGGGCGACATCATCAATCGAGCGACTTTCCGCAACCTTGTATCCTGCTTCACGCTTGTCCACTTTACCATCGATAATATCTTGTAAGGCCACTACAAATTCATCCACATTGTGACCAAATGAAGCAGATTTCTCATCAATCCAACCCTCATAAACAGGGATATCACGTAAGACTACATGTTGGTGACTAGCAAGGGCTTCAAGTACTACAATTCCTTCTGTCTCTTCATAAGATGGGAAAAAGAAGGCGTTGGCACCACTCATAGCTCCCTGGAAGACATCTCCCGTGAAATAACCTGGGAAGCTGACATTATCAGGATGCTTACCATTGACAATGTCTCGAATCTTTTTAGGAATTAGCCATTTACTAATACTGCCTAGCCAAATGAAACGAACATGTGGCATCTTCTCAGCAACCTTGACAAAATCTTCAATTCCCTTACGTTGGAAGTAAAGACCCGCACAAATAACCACTGGTTGTCCTTCTCGATACCAAAGTAATCTCGGAAAACTTCTTCCTTGCGTGGGTCCTTGCCGTATTTTTTCAGATCAATCCCATTTGAAACAGCAATGATTGGTGTGGTCACCCCATAAGATTGAATCAATTTTTTAGAATACTCAGATGGCGTAATCACGTAATCAGCCTTTTGATACATATGGGCCAAATATTTCCCAAAAAGTGACGCCATGAAGTTAGAACCAATGAATGAATTTTCAAAGTCTTCACGTGTCGAATGACCATGCATGATGACCTTCTTACCACGACGTTTTGCTGCATGCAACAACATCAAACTGCGTGGTCCATAAGTATTGATATGAACAACATCATAATCACCCAAGATGTCTGTTGTATAGGGAATCCCCGCCAAGTCCAAGGCACGCATCTGATGGTGAAGAGCCCGTCCGATTCCTGATTTTTCAAGAATCGATTTTCCTTCAAGATAAAGTAGAACTTTCATACTCATAATTATAGCTTAATTTGTTCGAAATTTCATCTTGCAGTTAACTTTATCTTGATTTCTCATTTAATGAGATAGGGTAGAAAAGCACAAAAAAGATCGAGTACTCTCGATATTTTAGGTCATCGTCTTAAACGTTTTTACGGCGACGATGGCTATATGCTACACCCATGACTGCTACCACTCCTAGTGATAGCAAAGCAGTATCATTAGTTTGATTAGTCTCTGGAAGTTGAGGACCTGATTTCTCAGAGGATACAACTGGCTTAGCTGATTTGGGTGTCACCGGTGGAGTAGGCGGAGTTGGTATTGTTCGAGGTTTTAGTAGAATGAAACTATTGTTGAATTCCATATTCAAAGGAAGGATAACCGCTGCTACAAGCAGATTATCCTTTTCACCGACAGTCTTAGTAACAGTCACTTGGACTTTTCTAAAACGGTCTTTAAGGACAAATTGGAATTGATCTGCTTTTAGATCTTGCATAACACCTGTCTTAGTTAATTCCTTGCTGAACTGAATAGTGGCTTTAGCTGGAGTCGCAAACTTATTGTTAAAGATACCTACCGTCTTCTGGGTAGGAAACCTTGGCAACCAATTTAACTTGGTTATCGACAGTTTCTCGAACAAGCTGAATAGTGATATTGGCTTCTAGCTTATCATATACCACATCTTCATCATTTCCTGGAACTTCAGTCACGCGATAATGATAGATGCTTGGCTTGCTAAGTGAGAAATCTGAAAAGACAATTTTACTCTTGGCATCATTAGTGGTTTCCCCTAACTCAACAGGATTGGCACCATCAGTAACATCAAGGAGTTTGAATGTAAACTCTCTATCTTTGAGGTCTCTACCTGTCAATTCCTTTTCAAGTTCAAAATTGAAATGAATAAGGTTATCCCCGATGGCATCTCCACAACCTCCATCCAAGTGAATGGTTGACTTATAAGAATTAGAAATAACATCAGCATGAAGCTTAATACGGTTAACAGGGTTGTGTGATTCTTCAACAGGTTGTGTCAAACGGGTTTGATATCAAACATAGACCATGCGGTCTAACTGATTAAGTTTAAGATCAAAATGGGAGTCGTCATAAGAGAAACTCTTAATCAGGTCTATAGCAGATCCCTTGTCAATTCAAGGATCTGCTAAATCAATGTAGCGAAGCTGTAGAGAACCGTCCAAAAACCGTTGATTGTCAGACCAAGTGTCAATCAATCTCAAGTTGTTATGGACAAGACGTGAGTCGTTAAGACACATTTGCCAATTTAGAAGAGTTAGACTCTGCTTATCTTAGCTTCCCCATTTAGAGATGACCTCTTCCCATGGAGGAGGTGACTGCACTTTACCCACTGTAACTTGAATGATACGTCCCACAAAATCAAGAGTAATATGCTCCCTTTCTTCTACTTCATCAGAATATAAGGTATCCAACTCCCAAATCATAAGCTTATTGTTTAGATGGATCTTGAAATAATTATTAAAAGTCGTTGTGATACGATTCTTTTCAGGATTTATCTATTCAAGACCCACAATTTCATTTTTAGGATTATAGACATTGATCTCGTAGCTAGTAGGGAAACGCAGCCTTAAATCACAGAATAGATTATTCATGATTCTATCTTCCTATTTTTGCAATCCTTTTCAACAAGAGTTACACGCTATTTTCAGAACTTTGCAAGTAAATAGATAGTGCAATCTAAAAAAACTTATATTATAGACTTTATGGTCAGACCCCTCTTTTAACATTGTTTCACTTCCTCATTTTTTGCCATAATTTTAATTGTGATTCTATTTTAAAAATGCCGAAATTCAAGTTATTGCTTTCAAAGATTGGAAGATTATATGAATGTATAGTAGAAAAAAACTGCCATCCTCTTAAGAATGACAGTAGCTTTTAACCTTATTAAGAAGGTGGACCTTAACACTCATTTATACTACTTAAGCAAGTTCTTTGAGAAACTCCACTAGGATCGCAGCTGATTGTTTACCCGCCTGAATAATAAATTCGTCAAAGGTAATATTAGCGTCATGAGCTGCTGTATCACTCATAGCACGGACAACGATGAAAGGCTTCTTCACACTTTGTGCAGCTTGAGCAATGGCTGCTCCTTCCATTTCAACGGCTAAGACTTCTGGAAAGTGCCCTTTAATAGCATCAATCTTATCCTGACCTGCAATAAAGCTATCACCAGTCGCAATAAGACCAATTTTAGAGTCGATAGAGCTTGAGCCAAAACCTTTTCAAAAGTCTCTACAAAGCTAGGGTCACTTTCAAAGTAAAGCGGCTGCATAGACATTTGACCATAATCATAGCCAAAAGCTGTCAAATCAACATCGTGGTAGACTAATCTTGATGCCACAACCACGTCCCCAATCTTAAGTTCAGGCGCTACGGCTCCTGCAGAGCCAGTGTTAATTAGGGCATCAACCTCAAAGTGGTCTGCCAGAACAGCCACAGACATGGCTGACATAACCTTCCCTACACCTGATTGCACCAAAACAACATCATGTTTACCCAATCGTCCTGTATAGTAGATATTGCCTAAAACAATTTCTTCAACCTTATTTTCCAATTGCTCCACTAGAAGCACTAATTCCTGCTCCATGGCAGCGATAATTCCGATTTTCATATAGTTCCTTTTTTACTTGTAATCTTAACAGAGATCAGCAAATACATCCATCCAACTCCAGACTTTTTAGAAATAAAAGACAGCAACAATGAGAATAATTAAGAGGACGACAATCCAAAAGAGAATGCGATTAAGCTTGTGCTGAAATTGATTACGTTTAGCATTCTCAATCCGGCGGCTCTTGTATGCAGAGGCTGATAATTAGCCTCATAGTCCTCATCATAGAACTCTTCCTCGTAATCCTGATAATAAGGATGATCCTCTAAGTCAATTTCCCCACGCTTGGCTTGCTCAATGACATCGTCAGTCAAAAGTGGCTTACTCATAACTTATTTTCCTCCAAAATGAAGTGCATAGTACTGGAGAGCAATGATGGTTTTAGCATCCTGAATAGCACCTGAAGCTACGAGTTCCATACACTCCTCATAAGTCAACTCATAGATTTCAAGAAACTCATCTTCGTCAAGCGGACGTGGATTTTCAACAGGCTGGAGGTTTGTAGCCACATAGAGTTTAATTTTTTCATTACAGAAACTAATGGATGTGTAAACTCATGAATCAATTTAAGTTCGCCCTATACTGAGTTTCCTCTTCAAGTTCACGCGCTGCTGCAGCCATCTCATCGCCAGCCTCACCGACTTCCAGTTTACCCGCAGGAATCTCGTAGGAAACCGCCTCAATAGCCTTACGGTATTGCTTGACAATAATAATTTTCCCTTCAGGGGTAATAGCTAAAACGGCCACTGCTCCCTTGTGGAAAATCAGTTCACGGCCAGCTGTCTTACCGTCTGGTAAGAGAACTTCATCCACTGCAACTTCAAAAATATGTCCCTTAAATTTTAACTCACGTTTGAGTGTTTTTTCTTCAAACTCCATGACTTGACTCCTTCAATCTATAAGCCCAATCTAATTCATCTCCTCAATAGAACCAAGACTTAGATGAGCTTAAGCCTACTTTTGTTGGCTTGGGTGGTGAGGTTTCTTAATAGCGTAGCCTTCTTTATTGACCTGACGGCTGCGTCCAATGGCTACGCTGTCAGCTGGGACATTATCCGTAATGGTTGAACCAGCTGCTGTAAGTGCATTGTCCCCAATTTCAAGCGGTGCAATCAAGGTTGAATTGCTTCCGATAAAGGCGTTGTTAGCAATTTGGGTCTTGAATTTATGTTGGCCATCATAGTTTACAGTGATCGTCCCTGCACCAAAGTTAACGTCAGAACCAACTTCCGCATTACCAATGTAGGTCAAGTGACCGGCCTTAGTATTTTCACCGATAGTAGAACCCTTAACCTCGACGAAGTTACCAATATGAACGCCTTCTTTGAGCATTGAATCCGGACGAATATGGGCAAATGGACCAACTGTAGCGCCTTTTTCAACCACTGAATGCTCAATCATTGAGTTAGTGATAACAGTATTGGCACCGATAGTTGAATCAACAATATAAGTTCCATTAGTAAGCACTGACTCTGCTCCGACTTTAGTTTGTCCTTTAAGAGTAACATTAGCTTCAATCACAACGTCCGGTGCAATTTCCACATCTACATCAATGTATGTCGCATTTGGATTTTGGAAAGTAACACCATTAATCATGTGAGTCTTGTTAATACGACGACGCATAACATCTTCTGCCGTAGCTAGGGCAACACGGTCGTTAACTCCAAGACTTTCTTCAAAGTCACGAAGGGTATACGCACCTACCTTTTCACCATTTTCACGGAAAATAGAGATGACATCTGTCAAATAGTATTCTCCTTGAGCATTGTTAGTATTAATATTTTTAAGTGCTTCGAAGAGACGTTTATTGTCAAAGACATAAGTCCCTGTATTAATTTCTTTAACCTGTTGTTCAAACTTATTTGCATCTTTTTGCTCAACAATCTTAGTGACTTCACCATTTTCATTACGGATGATACGGCCATAACCAAATGGATTATCGGCAGTTGCAGTCAAGATAGTGGCAACATTTTTATGATTAACGTGGAAATCAATAAGGTTTTTAAGGCTTTCACCAGTAATCAAAGGCGTGTCACCGGCGATAACAAGCGTTTGCCCTTCAAGTCCAGCCAACTCTTCTTCAGCCATCATTACTGCGTGACCAGTCCCCAACTGTTCAGTTTGCATAGTGAAGGCAGATTGACCATCCAAAACCTCACGAACAAGCTCAGCCTTATGACCAATAACAGTAACATTTTTAGCTGGTTCGATAACTGAAACTGCACGGAAAACATGCTCAAGCATAGTGATGCCTGAAACCTTGTGTAATACTTTTGGAAGATCTGATTTCATGCGAGTTCCTTTACCCGCAGCAAGGATAATAGCGTAATTACTCATTTTCTTTTTCCTTCTTAAGATTTTTTTGTGATGGTTTCCTTCGAGGCGGTTTTAGCCTTGAGTCCCAAATCTCAGGGCCTCCACCTCCCACTGGGATAGCCTACGAAAGAGAGGGGCCTTAAAAATAAGTCTCTTATTTCTTAGAAAATATGTCCTCATAACTGACGTTTTTTAGGGCCTCTGATTATCTATAATCGCCCTATTATACCATAAATGAAAAGGTTTTGGCAGAATGGACGGTATTGAAAAAAGAGCTGACGCTCTTTTTAGAATAATCTTTTTTGAGACTTTCCTGAAGTGAGTGCGGACGTCAGTGATCTTCTTCGAAGCTCCATGACTAATTTTTGAGCCCCTTCACTTTTTAATTTCTAGGCTCAGGCTAAAACAGTTCCCCAAACTGTTTTATTCTCAAAAATTCCGAGTTCTTGAAACACTAGTGTTTCAAGAACTTTTCTCACAGCGGAAAGTCTCATTAAATGCTCTTTTAAATCAAGTCTAAACAAGATTTGAGTTACTTATCCTTTACCGAGGTTAAAGTGATATCACCTTTATGACTTCTCTTGTTTGACATAAGTCCCTTGTAACTTTCCATATAAGATGTAATCTACAGATTTGAGCTCATCAATAGTGCGACAATCAAGGGCACACATGATAAGGCGAAGGTCATCCTTCCAGCCATTGACGATAGCCACAACCTTATCCACAGGATAACGTTCCACCAATTCAAGAACTGTTCGTGAGAGGCCTACACCTTTTGCTCCTAAGACCAGACATTTAACCATATCAAGTGGATTGCGCACGCCACCAGAGGCTAGGATTTCCACCTCCTCACGAAGGTCTTGGGCTTGCAAAAGGGTCTGAACCGTACTTTGTCCCCAGTCATTTAGGTAATCACAGTTACCACCTCGACTATTTTCAATATAGGCAAAGCTAGTTCCACCACGACCTGAGATGTCCACAGTCTTGATGCCCTGAGACATGGCGTAGCGAATGGTTTTCTCATCCATACCAAAGCCAACCTCCTTAAGCACAAGAGGAACCTCTATTTTCTGTGCATAAGCCGCCACATTTTCCTTCCAAGTGTGGAAAATACGCTCTCCCTCAGGCATGAGAAGCTCCTGCATAAGATTAACATGGAGCTGTAAAAAGACTGGATCCATAGCTTCCACCGTCTTAATCCCCAGGTCCACAGACTTATCAACACCGATATTGGTCGCAAGGTCTAAGTCTGGAAACTCATTACGATAGTCAAAGGATTCTGGTGCCTCTCCTTTTAGAGCAGCACTGTAGGAACCCGTCACCATGAGAATACCTGTTCGGCTAGCACCTCAGCTAGTTTTCGATTAACAGCCCCACCTTTGGCAGATCCACCTGTCATGGCATTGATATAAAAGGGGAATTTCCAATCTCGTCCAGCAAAATGTGTGGACAAGTCAATCTGATCTAAATCATAAGTCGGTAGAGACTTGTGGATAAGTTCCATATCGTCAAAACTATTGTAGGGCGACTGGTACTTGAGGGCATAACGGATGTGATCGTCTTTACGATTTGTCATAGGTTATTTCTTTACTTTCTTGCGTGGATTATATTCTACTAAGCTGACCCTAAATCTCATACAAGAGCTCTATGCCTGCCTGTTGCCAGCGCTCAACTAGGATATCTCTGCTAGCTTGATCAAAGGTAAAGGCGATACCGCAGTCACCACCTCCAGCTCCAGAGGACTTGGCAATAGCATCAAGCCGTTGTTCAGCTTCTTTGAGTTTTTTCAACTTGTCCACATAGATATCTGGACTCAATGATTCTAACTGGTCGCTTACTGTTTGAAGGCTTCTCTTAAGCAAATTCTTATTTCCTGTTTCCAGTGCCTTGATGGCATCTTGGACGGCAACTTCTGTTTCACTTAAATACTTGCTTGATATGCGAGATTTGACCATTTTAACCATGTCTTTTGAGATAGCAGCTTGCTTGGTCCACCCCACTAAGAAGCGAGCTTTTAGTTCTGACACTACTGGACTGATACGGTAACCCCAGTCTATTTCCAAAAGTTCGGATAGAGTCATTTGATCTATAGCTCCGCTATTTTTGCACGGTCAAAGGAGTGATAGGAAACCAGATCCTCGTATACGATACAAGCTAAATCTCCCATAGAACCATTGTCTCCTTGTTTGAGGAGGGTGTAACTAGCTAATTTAAAGAGAATGTCTTTGGATAAGTCTTTCTGAAGCGATGCCGCCAAGGCCTTAAGGGTCAATACTACAACTGAACCTGATGAGCCAATGCCAAATTTAACCCCATCTCGTTCCAACTTTCCAGTGATTGAAAGGTCTAGAGCAGGCAAGTTCTCACCACAATAGGCCTCAAAAGTATTCAAGGCCTCTTGAATGAGGGCGTAATTTACGTCTGGCTCACGGTCCACACTGTAGTCAAACATGTCTGAGGTCAACTGGGTAGTTTGGGCTTTCTTGATCTCTGCTGACATAAAAATAGGAATAAATTGAATTAGGGCTGTCTGCCCCGGTGTTAAGACTGAATATTCTCCAGCAATGTAGAGTTTCCCACCTGTTTTTACTGTGACCTGATTGACCGACTGCTTAGGCATCTGGCAACTCCTTGGTGCGTGAAACGATGACTGATAATCCTTGCGTAAGTGTTCTGCTAGGCGGTCAAGGTCTTCTTCCATACAGAGCACCTTGACATTTGGTCCTGCATCCATAGTGAAATAACATTGCTCACCAGAGGCACGGAGGGCCTTAACCTTGTCCATAGCCTGATAAGAGGCTTCCGTTAGATATGAAAATGGAGGGTTAGCCGTACTTGTTGTTTGGTGCATACGAAGGGCATTGGCTTCAGTGAGCTCACCGACCGCTTGGAAATCATTTGCTTTGAGATAGGCCAACATATCCTTATAATCTAGCTCAGACTGTCTGATCCACTCTGGGAAAGAAGTCGATGTTTCGGTACACAATTTCATACCGTCTCGGCTAGATACGGGTTTCTTTTGATCTGTCAAAACCAACATAATCATGGCCAATTTGAGATCTGTTTCAACTGGATAAACCTCACCACTATCCTTATCCCAAGCTGCCAGCGGCCCAAAGAAAGAACGTGATGATGAGCCTGAAGCAAACTTGGCAATCTGAGCCAATTCAGACTGCGTTTTTCCTACTTGGAAGAGCTCGTTAGCGGCCTTGACCAAAGCTGAAAGGCCTGAGGAACTTGATGATAGGCCTGCTGCTGTTGGCATATTGTTCCATGTTTCGATTTTGACAGGCTGATTTGGATCAGTACGGAAGATATCTAAAACCTTGCTGGCCTTAGTCGTCTCTTTTTCTCCTTGGAGCTCGTCACCGATATACATGACATCACTGGTCGCATCCTTAGGCAGAAAAGACAACTTGGTTTCCGTATACATATTTTCCAAAGTCAGTGAGATACTACTGGTTGAAGGAATCATACGATCCGCATCCGCCTTACCCCAGTATTTGACAATAGCAATATTTGCGTACGATTTGACGCTTACAGGCTTTCTATCCACGTGTTTACGGCTCCTTTTTCTTGAAGTTTTTTAGCAATCGTTCGGGCTTGGTCTTTAGTACTTGTCAGAGCAATAATACAGCCACCAAGCCCTCCGCCTGACATCTTGGCTCCCAGTGCACCATGCTCCAGAGCAGTTGCTACTAGAAGATCCGACAAATCACAAGACACCCCTAAAGATTTAAGGTGATTATGGGCTTGAGACATGAGCTGACCAAGAAGCTTTTGATCCTTGCTTTGAGGGCCCGTTCTGCCTTCTGACTTAATTCGCCCAGTTGGTTGAGATCTGACAAGGCATCTAAACCATTAGCTTCAACCTTTTCCACAGCTTCACGGGTGTTTCCATGGATGCCCGTATCAGCAATAACCAGATAGGCACCTAGATTGACCTCAATTTCCTCGAAACCAATATTACGAGTAAAACTGATTGCATGGTCACTCAAACAGGTCTTTGCATCTAAACCACTAGGTTTACTATGGGCAATGGTCTCCGCCTGATGAACCAGCATTTCCAAGGTCTCCTGGCTAAGCTCCTGATCAAAATAATCAAAGACCGCTCGAATTGCCGCAATAGCTACAGCCGCAGACGACCCCATGCCACGCTTTTCAGGGACACTAGACTTAATAGCATAGCTGATAGGCTGATTCTTGATTTCCAGATAGTTAAGCGCTGAAAAAATCGCTGTCGTCAAGGGATCTTGAGCCTTGAGCGTCAAAGGAGTCTCAGCCGCCTGAATCTGACAAACAACCTCAATATCCTTAAGAGGGAGAGCAAGGGCAGGATGACCATAAACGACCGAGTGCTCCCCCATCAAAATAATCTTACTGTGAGCCTTGCCCACTCCTACTTTCTTAGTCATAAATTACACACACTCACAGACAAATTTTCAGGCGAGTGTCTTTCTATATTTTTCATACAGATTCTAGTGGTGACTCAAGGTCAATAAACCTCCCTGAGTGGATTAAGAGCACCAATCTAAGGAATTTTCCTATGTCACTTCTATCTTATCATCAAAGCGCAAAAAAAGCGACATCTAATCTAGAGTGTCGCTTTGCATTAGAGACATGGTCCTAAATTGATATTTCTATCTTAAACTAGTACAATGCCAATGAGGTTAAAAAATGATTGATGTCGAAAAACTAATTAAACAGAACTCCGAACTAATGGCACTATTAAAGATTATCCACTCTTTCCAACTTAATGACTGTTGGCTTTGTGCTGGAACTTTACGCAATTATATTTGGGACTACTTAAGCACCGGAAATACATCTTCAAATATCAATTTCTCAGATATCGATGTCATTTTCTTTGATAAAAACATATCATATGAGCAAACTGTTGAAATAGAAAATCAAATAAAGAAAAAATATCCTGAATACAATTGGGAAATAAAAAATCAGTATTATATGAATATACATAGTCCTAATACTGAAAAGTATGTCAGCTCTACCGATGCTGTTTCAAAATTTCCCGAAAAATGTACTGCCATAGCTGCTAGACTAAATGACAATCAGGAACTAGAAGTATTTATTCCTTTTGGAACAAACGATTTGACTAACTTCAGAGTATCACCCACACCGCATTACTTTTCAGACAAGGACCGACAAATGATCTATAATGAGAGAGTAAAAAAGAAAAATTGGAACATATTCTGGCCAAACATTTCTATAGAATTTATCAAATAGATTAACCTATGATTTGTGATTTACTTTTTACAAGACTTTCCGCTGTGAGAAAAGTTCCTGAAGCATAATAGTTTCAGGAACTCGGAATTTTTGAGACCTTAGGCTCAAAAATTAGTCATGGAACTTCGAAGAAGGTCGCTGACGACCGAAATCACCTAAGGAAAGTCTTAAAAAATTTTTCTTCTATATTAAAAAAGAGCCTCACGGCTCTTTTCATGTTAAATCGCAAACAAATCGTTTAGGTTCTCAGCCATAGTTGGGTGAGTAAAGATTTGTTTAGCCAAATCTGTGTATGGAATATGATGGTTCATAGCAAGGGTAATTAGATTGATAATTTCATGAGATTCTTGACCAAAGAGGGTCACACCCAAGATTTCCTTAGTTTCAGGATTTACCACAGCTTTGAAGGCACCGCGCAAATCGCCATTAACATGGCCACGAGGCATGCCAGCAACTGGAAGTTCCTTGACAGCAACCGGTCCACCTGCTGCTCTGGCTTGATCTTCAGTAAGACCAACTTGTGCCAAAGGTGGATTGAGGAACAAAGCAGTTGGAACAGCTCCACGTGTTTCAAGGTTATAGCTACCATCACCAGTTAGGTAATTAAAGACAATGCGGAAATCATCTAGTGAGATATAAGTGAATTGAAGTCCACCATTAACATCACCCACCGCAAAGACACCTGGAACACTTGTTTCCAAATGCTTATTAACCTGGATACCACCACGTTCAGTCAAGGCAATATCAGTATTTTCCAAGTGAAGGGGTTCAATATTAGGCTTGCGTCCTGTCGCATAGAGGAGCGCATCAAAACGGAAGTCCCCTTTGTCAGTAACAACGACAACTTCATCACCGTCATTCTTAACTTCAGATGTTCTAACACCTTGCTCAAAGACAATGCCGTCCTCTTCCATGTATTGCTTGGCCAACTTAGCAATAGATGGCTCTACACGTGGCAAGAAGCTAGTCGCTGCATCCAAGACAGTCACTTGACTACCCAAACGGTTATAAAGGCCAGCAAATTCAAGACCGATATTACCACCACCTAGGATACCCAAGCGTTTTGGCAAAGCTTCAAGAGTTTGAATGCCAGTTGAGTCGTAAACATGCTTAGTTGTTGTCAAGCCAGGAATAGGCAAGATATTAGACACAGCGCCTGTATTGATAACAATAGTCTCAGCTGTAAGCTCTTGACGGTCATCACCAGCCACCACTTCAATGACCTTATTTGACACAAAATGTGCTTCTGCATCAATGACATCAACGCCATTGTCTGCCAACATTTTATAATTCTTAGCATTAAGACGACTAGTCACTGCACCACGTTCTTTCATGGTGTCGTCAAATGACCAGCCCTTCTCAGCCGCAACAATCATAGTCTTAGTTGGGATACACGCAATATTAATGCAAGTACCACCATACATCGCTTTACTGCGCTCGATGACAGCAACTTTCTTACCAGCCGCATTCATCTTAGCAGCCAACGTTTTACCGGCTTTACCGAAACCGATAACAATCAAATCATAGTTCAACATTTCTGTATCCTCCTATTCATCGGCATTATATCATTTAATCTTTCAGACTGCACATATATGAACTGGAAAATAAAAAGGCTACAGTTTTTGATATAACCGATTTCATATCTTATGTTAATGGAGATATATGCACCCTTTGAAATTATGTGGTAAAAACTAAAAAAAAAGAAGAACACAACATTTTTTCTAAAGAGTTGTCCACAGTTTCTCCAAAAAGCTTCGAAAGAAATATTTGCTCCTATCTTCGAGCAAGTATCACATGGTAAAGCATTTCAAGCAGCGCTGCCACACCTACTGTAATTAGAAGCTTGGTCAATGATACATCGATTTTTACACCAAAATAAAAGACGACAAGATAAGAGAAAATAATTTCTGTGAGAACACGAATATGATTGGCTATGGTAAAACCTCTTTATGAGCGCATTTTTTAAGTAAAAACAGAAAGAGTCATAGGTGCTCATTACTAATGTTAAGATGTCTGCTCATTATAGCATAAAACAATACCTAGATTAGAAAAAAATAAGCAGATTTAAGCTTTATAGACACTTGACAATCAACTACCAAACACACGATTACCTCTTATCCTAACTAAAAAAAGTCACACCAATTCATGGCGCGACTTCTCTTTCATTCTGATAGAATTATAAACTTATAGTCACTCGTCAATAGCTGTATAGCTTCTATTCAATCCTTCTGGAACAGGTTGGCTAGTAATGTGAACTTGATAAGTCGTTACACCTTGGCGAAGGCCTTCGTCATTTTCAATAGCCTGTTTAAAGCCTACTCCTGTAAGAGCTTCGATATAAGGAAGGGTAACATTGGTAAGAGCAATGGTTGATGTACGTGCTACTGTAACTGGAATATTAGCAACAGCATAGTGAAGGACACCGTGTGTTTCATAAATAGGCTTATCGTGACTTGTCACACGATTCACAGTCTCAACAATCCCACCTTGGTCAACGGCAACGTTAACAATAACAGAACTTGGACGCATTTGTTTCGATTAATACTACGTGTCCCTTAGCCAAAAAACTTTGGACACCTGCAGGTGTAAGAGCTACACGGTTTTTGTTATTTTTGATTTCTTTTGGAATACCAATTAACATATTTTCTCCTCATTCGGAGGTCGTAAGGTAAAGGATTGTGTAAATTGCTTAACCACTTCCTATCTATCTTTCTGTAATAATATCGCTTTCATTTTAACTAAAATCAAGAGAAAAAAATCTCCGCTATTTTAAGACCTTAGAATCATACTCCCCTAACTATCTAAACAATTCACAAAAGAACCCAACCAATCGGCTGGGCTCTTAAGTTGTAAACTAAATGATCAAAAGAGTATTTTTTCTTATGCACATCCTCCTTTTTATTTTCAAAAGCAGCACCAATTTAAAATCCTTAAGCTTCATGGAAAACTCTTAATAAAATAATCAAAGAGTCCTTGGTCTGCTAATTGCTTATGACCCAAGAGAAACTCTGGATGATTGGACTTCTTTCCGCAACAGTTTTTTCATTACTAGTGATTCCAATTAAGGGAATAGTCAGTCGTCTTGCTCCTTAAAATAATCAAGGAGGAAAAGAGCGTTTTCCACATAGTAATTAACGGCTACAGGCAAGGCTTCATCTTTCACAAGGAAATCATCATGATGCCAGCCTGGGGCATCCTCCTCACCATTAGTGCCGACAAAGGCAAAGACTCCTGGTATTTCCTTTTGATAAGCCGCAAAGTCTTCTCCGCCTGTTGATGGCAGCGTTTCAATCACTTCTGCGAAGGCTTTAGAATTTTCAAAGATGAGGGGTGTGAGAGTCTGGTCATTGTAGGTCACGTAAGGTGAATTACCCCAAGTAATGTCAACTTGAGCACCAAACTGATCCGCTGTCGCCTGAACAACTTTTTCAAAGCGAGCAATGACATCTTCCCGAACCTTAGGCTCGAAAGTCCGAATCGTTCCTTCGAAGAAGCCGGCTGCTGGAAGAACATTCCAGGTATTTCCAACTTCGATATGAGTAACTGACAATACAGCTGACTCAAAGGGAGATACCGTCCGAGCCACAATTTGCTGTAAATTATTAATGATAGTCGTAGTAACCAAGACGTATCCACACCCAAATCAGGACGGGCTGCATGGGACGAAACACCCTTGACATCAACCCTAAACTGCTCCACGCCTGCCAAAATAGCACCTGAACGAAGGCCAATCTGACCAGGTTTCAAGTGAGGATTATTGTGATAACCGATGATAGCTGACACACCCTCAATACCGCCCGCTTCAATGACCTGATAGGCCCCTTGGAAATTTTCCTCAGCCGGTTGAAAAATTAATCGAACAGTCCCCTTAAGCTCTGCTTCTCTTTCTTTTAAAAGCTGAGCAGCACCAAGCAGAGAGGTCTGGTGAAAATCATGACCACAAGCATGCATGGCACCATTGTCGCTAGCATAAGGAAGACCTGTCTTTTCCTTAATCGGTAGGGCATCAATATCAGCACGCAAGGCAATAATAGGATGACCTGACCCAATCTCAGCGATGAGTCCTGTCTTCAAGGGATAATTTAAAGGCTCAACACCTAGATTTTTCAAATAAGCTTTCAAAAAGACTGTCGTCTCATGCTCCTCCCCAGAAACCTCTGGATGTTGGTGAATCTGATGACGCGTCTTTGCTAAATGATCGTAAAATACTTCTGTCATAATGAACCTCCCTCTCTGATCAGTTTTGGATTGTCAATCTATTTGTGAAACTCTCAATCGAATTGATTTCATCATACCACCAGAAGCGATACTTGAGAAATAAAAAATATTTATAGTATTCCATAAGTATTTCTTATACCTCTAAAAAATACTGTCATTATAGGTGTTGTCGTATTAAGACTAGCGATAAGATAGTCTTATCAGCTGATTGAAAGTTCCTATCGCACCTTAGCTACTAACCCAAATAAGTACGCAAGATTGTTTTTTCCGCTTCAGTCAAGGTTCGGTAGGAACCTACTGCCATCCCTTCATCAAGTTTAAACTCTCCGAAAGAGATACGCTTGAGATAGGTCACCTTGACCCCATAAGCCAAAAACATCTTTTTTACTTGATGAAACTTACCTTCTGAAATCGTGACTCGAGCGCAACTTTTATCACTTGCAGAACTTAAAACTTCCAGCTGAGCTGATTGACAAACAGTCCCATCCTCAAAGACCACACCAGACTCAAAAAATGCAGGTGCATCAGGCCCCAGAATATCATTAACCTCAACATAATATGTCTTAGCCACATGATAGCGTGGGTGAAGCATGGCAAAGCCCAAGGGACCATTATTGGTAATCAACACCAAACCTTCCGTATCTCTATCCAAACGTCCCACAGGATAAAGGCCCTCTCGCTGATCCTCAGGCCTAATCAAATCAATAACTGTTTGGTGTTCCTTGTCCTTTCTAGCTGACACCACTCCTGACGGCTTATTCATAAGGTAGTAGACTTCTGGCGCATGCTCCAGTTCTTTACCAGAAACCATGATGGTTTGAAGACTAGCATCCACATTAAGATTATCTCGATCCGCCAGGACACCATCTACATATACCTGACGACTACGAATGAGCTTCTTGACCTGATTGCGAGAACCATAGCCCGACTGTCCTAATAATTTATCTAAACGCATAGCCCTATTGTACCATGGATAAGTCTGGTCTAGTAGACAAAAAAAGCCTACCTAAAAGGTAGACTCATACTACTAACAATTACACATTCACATGGAAGACTTGCCCAACTACATAGGTCACGAGCATGGTCAAGAGTCCTACTGCCAAGTTTCGCAACATCGCTTGTTTAACAGGTGCTTTCCCAAGTTTAGCACTAACATAACCAGTCAAGATTAAGGTCAGTGCAACCACAACCGCTGTTATAGGAATACGGTAAGGGTCTGGGAAAAGCAGGATAGCTAGCGTTGGAGGCAAAGATCCCACTGAAAAGGACAGAAAACTAGATACGGCAGCATGCCATGGATTGGTGATTTCTTCCATATCCACCCCATATTTTTCCTCAACTAAGACCTTGATAGGATTTTTACTGAAGGCTTGATTGACCTTAACTTCCGCTTCTGTTTCGCAATCCCCTTGACTGAGGAAGGTTTGATATAAACTTTCTCTAGCTGACTCAGGTGAGCGATCCAAAAGGGCTTGTTCCTTAGCGACAGCCGCTTCTTCGGTATCTTTTTGCGTTGACACACTGACATATTCACCACCTGCCATCGAAAAGGCACCGGCAAAAATCGCTGACAAGGCTGAAATCAAGATAAACCAGATATTAGATGTCGCACTAGCCACACCGATAACCACTCCCGCAATGGAAATGATGCCATCATTGGCACCCAACACACCAGCTCTCAAAATATTTAAACGTTCTGCAAAATTCTTATCTTCCAACAATTGTTCGCTCCTTATTTAGAATCATTATAAATAATATTATAACAGTTATTTAGAATGATTACAAATAATAAACTTTAAAAAGTAAGGTTTTTAATTTCTGCTCCAATCACACGCAAACTCTAAAGCTAATAAAGCTACCTTGTCCTTTTCATCCAAGTCCATATGATTCATCAAGTTACGGGCATCCCAATTACCTTCAGAAAGGTGGTCCGCAGCATAGAAGAAGTGGCAGATGTCAACACCTCTAAACTTTGCTAAAGCTGCAACAGCAGAACACTCCATATCCACACAAATGGCTCCTGCTGCCTTTCTAGCTTTGAGTTTACCATTCGTCTCACGGTAAACGCCATCAGTTGTCCAAACCTTGCCTTCCTTATGAGAAATCTGACGTTCATTGAGATAGGAACGAAAATGGTCTAAAACACCCACATTTACCGCAATCTCATCGCTGGCTTCCACATAGTGAAAACTCGTCCCTTCATCTCTAAGGGCATGACTAGGAATAATAATAGAAGTCTCTTTAATATCTTCATCAAGCACCCCACAAGTACCAAAAAGTACAAGTTTATCAGCTCCCAAGGCAAAAATATCCTCTAAAATACCCACACAGGCAGAGGCGCCTACAGGTGCATTAAAAATGGCCAACTCATTATCATCAATAACAAGCTTATAAATCGGAATAGCCACATTCGCCATGGATATTTCATAGATAAGTTCATGGGGAAACATCTCAAGCATTCGTTGAAAGGTCAAACGAGAAAAACAGGATACAGCTATTTTAGGAAAACCTTCAAGAGGCTCATGTAAGGCCTCGGGATTTATAATCGCTTGTCTATTCGCATCAAATTCAGTTAGTAGCATACGTGACCTCCTTAGTTTTAGGAACCATTATAACACAAAAAAATCAGACCAAAAAGAATGGTCTGATTCTCTCACTATTTATTCTTCATTCTCCAAATCGTCTAGTTGTTTTTCAAGACGTCTTCTCTCAAATCTTCCCAATGCAGCGAGAGCCCAATTCACTAAAAAGACAAAGGGAACATATATGGTATAAGTAATTGGCCAAGCCATGAGATATCTATGATCCAAGGGATTATTATGATAGACATCATGGTTGTACCGATAGTTAGCTGACATTATCATAAGGGTGATAAGCCCAGTCACTAGTAAACAACCTAAGACTGTTATACTCGAACTACCAAAAGCATTTACATCAAGACGTTCAGCTCTATAAATAGACCAAATACTACTTATCAACAATGGATAAAGTAAGTAATCAGCAGAGATGACACCATTGTTAAAGAGGGAGCCATAAACTAAGCATACAAGCGTCCCTACAATCATTATGTAAAAACATTCAGCAGCAACCTTATTATTTAGAACTGCTTCGTCGCGTTCGTCTGTAACCTTATTAGCAACCGATTTAAATTTCATCATCTTTACTTCCTTCCTAATCCTCCCAAAACAGTTGATCCAAAGTCCTATCCAGTGTTTTACAAATAGCAATGCATAAGGCTAGGCTGGGATTATACTTTCCAGCTTCAATCAATCCGATGGTTTGTCTTGTTGCACCTACCGCTTCAGCCAAGTCACCCTGAGTCATATCATGCTCTGCTTGTGCTACTTTTAAGCGTAAATTATTTGCCACATGACCCCTCCTTCTCAGCATATCTGATATTCTCTCCGAAATCGATTGTGATTACCATCTCTTTTCATTGATATTACACACTATATGTTTCTATTTGCAATATAAATCTGACATTATTTTAGAAATAATTTGCAAAATAAAAAGCCGAGATTTCTCCCAGCTTCTTCAATATTTAAACTTAGGCAGGTGTTACATCCAAGCTCTCACCAATTGCCGCAAGGCGTTCAACAACCTCTTCTTGGCTCAAATCATTTTCAGAGACATAACGGTTGCGTGGATGAACACGGCATTCGTGTGAGCAGCCACGGAGGTATTTGTCTTCATTTTCTTCTGAAGTAAGGATACGGCGATTACAGAATGGGTTGCCACAGTTGACATAGCGTTCACAAGGTGTGCCATCGAACCAGTCCTTACCGACAACGATAGGATCTACATGGTTGACATCAACGGCAATACGCTCGTCAAAGACATACAACTTACCATCAAAGTTCCCCTTGAACCTCTGGGTCTTTTCCGTAAGTCACGATACCACCATGCAATTGGCCAACATCTTTATAGCCTTCACGGACCAACCAACCTGAGAATTTCTCACAGCGGACACCACCAGTACAGTAAACAACCACGCGCTTATCCATGAACTCTTCTTTATGATCGCGGACCCATTGTGGCAATTCACGGAAGTTGCGAATGTCAGGACGAATGGCACCACGGAAGTGACCAAGGTCATATTCATAGTCGTTACGTGTATCAAGGACAACAGTATCCTCATCCAAAAGAGCGTCTTTAAACTCTTTGGGTGACAAGTAAGCACCTGTAGTTTCAAGTGGATTGATGTCGCTATCAAAGTTATTATCCTCTAAGCCAAGGTGAACAATCTCCTTCTTGTAGCGAACAAACATCTTCTTGAAAGCTTGTTCTTCTTCCTCATCAATCTTGAACCAAAGGTCCTCCATCCCTGGAAGGCTATGAACGTAGTCCATGTATTTTTGAGTGGTTTCATAGTCTCCAGAAACCGTTCCATTAATCCCCTCATCAGCGACCAAGATACGACCTTTTAGACCGATTGACTTACAAAAAGCCAAGTGGTCAGCCGCAAATTGCTCAGCGTTTTCGATGGGAACGTATTTATAATAAAGCAATACTCGAATAGGTTTTGCCATTGTACTTCCTCTTTCTTTATGAAATATCTATATTTGTTGTTTGATAATAAAATCAACTTAACTATTATACCGCTATCAAAGAGGACTAGGCAATTGATTTGTTTGGAGGAGAATTGTCACAAAAGAAAAAGGCTGAGTACCAGATGTCTAAACCTGAGTTTCGTAAGATTGTTTTCCATAAGATAGTATTACAACTCTTTCTGTAGTGTCCCTAAGATAAGCAGTTGTGTCAGAAAAATCCAGAAAATAAGAACTCCTATATCTACAAGCGAAACAGTTCCATGTCTATAAAAGCTAGCTCTAAGAAGATTCGCAGAAGGGACAAATGGAAGTAGAAAATAAAGTTGATCTAACCAATCTGGAAGACGACCTGCCGGATACATGATTGGTGAAAACATAAGACCAATCATTAAAATAAGCTGAGACATTAGCGTGACAATATTTTGGGAAAATATATAAGCAATTGAAAATCCTAGACTAATCATTGTTAGGCAAATAAGTAACATCACAAAAAACAGACAAAAATTGACAAATTTAAATTGGACAGAAAAGCGAAGACAGCCTAATAAAAAAAGTGAAGAATACACCTGGTAAAATAGCAATTAACCATATACATAGGTCAGCTAAAGAAATTAGAATTCTAGGAATAGGTAAAGCTCGAATATAGTCCACATGACCTTCTGACTTGGCATTGGCTATAACAGGAGATGAAATCGTACAGCCAATAGAAATAACTCCCATTAAAACTGATCCAGAGGCAAGATAGTAAGCAGTTGTTGTGTCCATCTTACCAATTACCAACGGATACCCAAAAAGAAGTGAAACGGACAAAAGCACTTGAGCTAGTGTGAATAGAATGAATAGATTTTTTTGTCGAAGATAGTTCCAACGAAGTAAGTAAAAAAATTGAGTCATATCAGTTAACAAGCTCCTCTTTATAAATATCGGAAATAGATAATGTTTTCATCTTAACTGAAAGGTTTGAAATAAGCCTTTTTCTATACCTTCCTTAACTTGAATGAGTATTCGGGTTAATTCACTTTCTTCAATTTCCATCTGACAAACACAACCATTGACCATCGTAAAATGTTCGAATAGACTTAAAAATTCTTTACTAACAAAATTGAAAGAAATTTGATAATGATTTTTATAAGACATTTGGTGTACTGGACCAGATTTTAATAATTTACCATGGTTAAAAAGAGCAAAATTATCCGCATATTTTTCAACTTCTAGTAGATTGTGGGTAACAATGATAATAGTGTGTCCTTTATAAGCCAGTTTTTGTAATAATCGCCACTGTTTTTCACGACGTACAGGATCAACATCGTTGGTTGGTTCGTCAAGAAGCATGATATCAGCAGAGCCAATTAATGCCATGGCAAAAGATGTAAGCCGTTTTAAGCCTCCTGAAAGATTCTTCCCTTTTTTATCACGGTATTCTACTATTTCCAGATCTGCTAGAAGGTGCTCAATTTCTTTTTGGAGTTCTGAGGTACTTAACCCTCTCATTCTTCCAATCATCTCTAAATTTTGCTCAACAGTTAACTTTTCAAGAGGTGCATACTGTTGTGACATATAACTCATCATTGTTCGAGCTTGTTTACGGTTATGTATAAAAGAAATATCTCCGTAGTGAACATCTCCCTGATCAGGCTTAATAAAACCAATCATTTGCTTTAAAAGAGTTGATTTACCAGCACCATTATGTCCTATAAGAGCTGTGATTTTTGCAGCTTCTAGCTCTAAGAAGATATGGTTATTAGCAAAATGTTGTTTATCAAATGATTTTGTTAAATTTTCAATGGTGAGCGTTTCAAAAGTCATAATTTTATTTCTCCGTATTGAGAAAAGATTTCCCAATTTTCCTCCTTACCATTACCACATGTAGGACACTCATCAGGATAATGTCCCCAAGGTTTGTGTGTGAACGACGCTCCGTTTTCATAATTAATCTCGTATTGGCGATTAAGACTCATTGGTTCTGCATATTTAGTTATTAATCGAACAGCCTCATCAACAATAGCAGATGTCAATTGAAACATAGCCGGACCATAAGCAATTGTAGGAATTTTCTTAGTAACAGTACGAATACCCCGAAATTGTTCCAAGAATAGACTATCAATTTTCGTGTAATGAATGTTTAAACAATCAAAACATCCTGTTTGATGGGGTACTACAGAATAAACACGTCCGCGACTAACTTGACTTGCACCAAAAACACACGGAATATTTTTTGTAACTACAGCTTTATTTACAATACGCTGAATATCATATTGTGGTTCATCAATAACACAAATAACAATGTCAACATTGTCTAATAATGGCAACAAGTCGTTTACACATGTTATACGTAAATTATGAGTTTCAACTTCGATATCAGAATTCATTTTTGACACTTCTTGATGGGCAATCTGTGTTTTAAGAGCCCCTACGTCTTCCTCCTTATATAAAATTGCCTACCTAGATTACTTTTTTCAATGATATCAAAGTCCACAATTTTTATTTTTTTAGGTCCCAGACCAGATAGCAAAGTTAGTATATTGGACCCTCCTCCGCCAAGTCCTAATAAAAGAACTGTCGTTTCATTAAGTCTCTTTTGAATATCTATACTATCTTTAAAACTATTTAAATAGCGACTAAAATAGTAGATATTTGAATGATATCTTTCCTTAATACAATTTATTGTAGTACCTTCTTCAATAACCCCCTCCTTATCCAATAGTTCAATAGCACCTATTATATCTTGTTCCGTCAAATCTGGATACTTAGTTAACATAATATCTACAACGTCATTAATAGTCCTTCCATCTAAAATATTAACTAAACTCCACATTTTATCGTCCTCATCACTGATTTCAGTAGTTATACCAATTTGGGAGCCTACCCTAAACAAATTATCGTGAAGTTTATAAATAGGATATATTTCTTTTATTCTTGGACAATGGAATTTCATTTTTTCCTCACTATTTTTCAAAAAGAAAGACGGGGTGATTCTATAATTTCCCCTCGCCTTATTGTAGTAATTCTATCAAAAATTTTCCGTGATAGAATCGAAGGTAACATTTGCTTATATGTTTATTTAACATTTTTAAGCAATTAAATAATACCCCAGCTAATTTCGGTTTGAGCTACGGCCTTACGTACTTGAATGTTTTTCATTTGGAATTCTCCTTGCATCTTTAATAAGAATATTGTATGCTAAACTTACATTTTTCTTACAATTATGTCATAATTGACCATTTTAACGTTATAACTAACATACAGAAATGAGTGAGGAGGTTTTCAATGTTAAAAGTTGCTATTTGTGATGACTCTGATAGAGATGCTAGCCAATTAGAACATTATTTACTTTCTTATGATAAATTTCCTCTAGAAACAAAACTTTATACAAATCCACAAAAACTCTTAAATCAGCGGACGCCAGACATCCACTGTGTCTTTTTGGATATCAATATGCCAGGAATCAATGGAATTGACGTAGCACAAAAGATTAGAAAATTTAATCCTTTCATTCCTATTATTTTTGTGACAAGTTATCGTGATTATATGGAACAAGTCTTCGAAGTTCAGACTTTTGACTATATCGTAAAACCGATAGAACCTCAAAAGTTAATGAAAGTATTGGATCGTATTTTGCGTTTTTTGGATATAGGCCAAGCACTTTTTACCTTCTCATTTGGTAAACACAATTATTCTGTCCCTTCGAGCGATATTGTATTTTTTGAGAAAGATAAACGTTCAGTATTTATATACACAAAGACAGGTACCTACAAGTCTCTACTAAAAAACAAAAGAGATTTTGGAAAAACTCCCTAATTATTTTATTCAAATTCATGCTTCCTATATTTTAAACCCCAAATACATCAAAGACTTTGATTCAAAAACAGTTACTATTTTACTAAATGGGACTGAAGAACACCTACTCCCAATTAGTAGAAAGTTTCAGTTTTCTTTTAAAGAAAAGTATTACAGCTATCTAAGTGAAAGGCATTTTTAATGTTAGTAGGATTACGAATAATCAGTATCTTGTACGATTTATTTCTAGCAAGTATGTTATTTTATAGACCATTGTCTAAAATCAATATGAAAAAGAAGCCTTTAGTAGCCCTTTTTTTCATATTGATTTTTCATGGGGAACTCGTGTTCCTATTCTCTGAAAGTCGTATTTTTTTGGTCAGTAATCTCCTTCTAAACATTTTAGAATACTATCTAATCGGTCTCAATTTTGATTATCCTATTCGCCAGTCTTCCTTTTGGATTCTTTTACAAACTAGTCTAAGTTTGTTAGCAGGAGCTGTCCTAAACCAAGGAATCCAACTAATTTTACCTTTAGGGGAACTATCAAAAAATTTAGAAGCTATTAGTTTGTATCTCGGAATAAGTTTCTTCTTATCTACAGGAATAACTCTTATCTTACGAAAGCTTCTCCTATCCCATCAAAGGCTTCGTATTGCTACTTCTAAGGGAAACTGGCTTTATCAGTTTATCGTGCCTCTTTTATCTATTTTCTTTGCTTTTACAATATCTGCCATTCAAGGAGGGGTATTTGGAGCAGATTACCTGTCAATCATTTCTCTCTCATCTCTCATTGTATTAACTCTCTCCTCTCTTTATTTTAATCTGTACCTTGCTCGTCAACAGCAGCAATATTACCAAAACCAATTGGAAAAAGAACAATTACAGTTCCAAGTTCGAGAAATACAACAATCTCAAGAAGAATATCAACGTCTCCAAAGCCTTCGGCATGACTTAAAAAATAAACATTTAACTCTTTTATCGCTTTTAGAGAAAAATCCTGAAGAGGCAAAAGATTATCTTTATTCATTAACAGATAGTATAGTAGGTGAACAAACTTTCTACTCTAAAAATCAAACTATTAATTTTTTACTTAATCAAAAACTACATCATTTAAAAGATGAGATAGAAATGGAAATTGATTGCTTTGTACCACAAGAATTATCTATTCAACCAGATATTTTAGCTGTTATATTAGGAAACTGCCTAGACAATAGTATTGCAGCTTGTCTCAGACTACCAAATAAAGAAAGAAACTTATCACTTAATATCCGATACTTTCAACAAAATCTTTTTATCAATATTAGAAATAATTTTGATGAGAAAGAAAAATCTACTCGTAAATCCCGTCAAAAAGATGGCTGGGGGTTGCGAAATATTGATGCTCTTGTTCAAGAATATCAAGGTAATATCAAACACTTTATAAAAGATGGACAATATCAAATAGAGATTTTATTACCAATAAAAATAGGGACTATTCCGACTAAAGAATTTTAGGTAATTGATGAAAAATGAGTAATAATTAGGTAACGTAAATATTTGAAGTCAAAATCTATATTATGTTTATTCATTAATAAACAGGTTGAGTAGCACTAGCTCAACCTGTTTTTTTCTATAACTTTCTGATTACCTAACTCGCATCTGCTCGACTCATGTTTTCTCCTACAATTTCGCAGCAGCAGCCTCATCTAAGATAAGAGTCACGTCTGGATGATGTTGCAAGACACTAGCTGGCACTTCCTCTGTCACTGGCCCCTTGACCATCTTGAAAATGGCATCTGCCTTCTTGTCACCATAGGCAAACAAGATAATCTTCTTAGCAGCCATAATAGAAGCAATTCCCATTGAAATAGCCTTTGTAGGGACTTGGTCACGACTGGCAAAGAAACGGCTATTTGCTTCAATGGTGCTATCCGTCAAGTCGACCACATGGGTTTGACTATCAAAAGGCGTACCTGGCTCATTAAAACCAATATGCCCATTACTTCCGATTCCTAAGATTTGCAGATCAATGACATGTTGTGCCAAGACGTCATCGTAATCCTTAGCCGCCTTCTCCAAATCTTCAGCCATACCGTCAGGTAAGAAGCTTTCCTTAAATGGCTTGGCATCAAAGAGTTGAGCCTTCATAAAGGCATGATAGCTCTGCTCATGCTCTGGTGATAGTCCGACGTATTCATCCAAATTGACGCTGTAAAGTTCCGAAAAATCCACGTCACTCTCAACCATCTCTTGGTAAAGGGCGATAGGGGAACTACCTGTCGCCAATCCCAATGTTTGAGCACCCGCTGTAAGGCTCTCTTTTAGAAGTTCAAAGGCAACTTTGCCTCCCTCAACTTGATTCTTAACTAAAATCTTTTTCATTCTATTCACCTCAATATTGGTATATACCATTTTCTTTATTATCTCTTTTTTAACCTTCCTGTCAAGCGTTTTCACTTGATAAGTTTAATGACTGTCGCCCTATATCGTGCTATAATAAAAAGGCTGAAAATTTTTAAACGAGGAAACAAATGAATACAAACGATTTTGATTTTGAACTACCAGAAGAACTAATTGCCCAAACCCCATTGGAACAACGTGACGCCTCTAAACTCTTAGTCATTGATCCTGTAACTAGGGAAATGACTGATACCCACTTCGACCACATCATTGACCAGCTTAACCCTGGAGATGCCTTGGTCATGAACAATACGCGCGTGCTTCCTGCCCGCCTCTACGGTGAAAAAACTGATACACACGGCCATGTAGAATTTCTCCTTTTGAAAAATACCCAAGGTGACCAATGGGAAGTTTTGGCCAAACCAGCCAAACGCCTTAAAGTAGGTGCTAAAGTCAGTTTTGGTGATGGTCGCTTGACTGCCACTGTCACTAAGGAACTGGATCACGGCGGACGTATCGTAGAATTTAGCTACGACGGTATCTTCCTTGAGGTTTTGGAAAGCTTAGGCGAGATGCCACTGCCACCTTATATCCATGAAAAATTGGAAGACCGCGATCGTTATCAAACGGTCTATGCCAAGGAAAATGGCTCTGCCGCTGCTCCAACAGCTGGACTCCATTTCACACCTGAGTTACTTCAAAAAATTGAAGCTAAAGGCGTAAAATTGGTCTACCTCACCCTCCACGTTGGACTAGGAACCTTCCGACCTGTTTCTGTCGATAATGTCGACGAGCATGAAATGCACTCAGAATTTTACACCCTCAGCCAAGAAGCGGCCGATACCCTCAATAGTGTCAAAGCTGCTGGAGGTCGCATTGTTGCAGTAGGGACAACCTCAATCCGAACACTGGAAACAATTGGAAATAAATATGATGGCCAACTCCAAGCCGACTCGGGCTGGACCAATATCTTTATCAAACCAGGTTATCAATTCACAGTCGTAGATGCCTTTTCAACCAACTTCCACCTTCCAAAGTCAACCTTGGTGATGTTGGTTTCAGCCTTTGCTGGTCGTGAATTCGTCCTAGAGGCCTACAAACACGCCGTCCAAGAACGCTACCGCTTCTTCAGTTTCGGAGATGCCATGTTCGTAACACGACCTTCGGAAAAATAAATAGTGATGTTGAGACTTCTCTTACAGGGGAAGTCTCTCTTACTGCACATCACATTCAGAAAAAATCCACCAGTTATGAACTGGTGGATTTTTTGTTTATTTCTCTGCAAATTGACTATTATACAAATCGTAATAGAAACCTTTATCTGCAAGGAGGGATTCATGGTTCCCTTGTTCGATGATTTGTCCATCTTTAAGGACCAAAATCTTGTCTGCTTCTTGGATTGTTGATAAACGGTGAGCGATGACAAAACTTGTTCGACCTTGCATAAGTGTCTTCATGGCTTTTTGAATCAAGAGTTCCAGACGGGTATCAACTGATGAGGTTGCCTCGTCCAAAATCAAGATTTTAGGGTCAGCCAAAAGTGCACGGGCTATGGTCAAAAGTTGCTTTTGTCCCAGTGAAATGTTACTTGATTCCTGGTTTATTTCCATGTTGTAGCCACCAGGCAGCGTACGGATAAAGTGATCCACATTGGCAGCCTTCGCTGCTTCAACAATTTCTTCATCAGTTGCCTCAAGATTACCAAAACGAAGATTTTCCTTGATAGTTCCTTCAAAGAGCCAAGCATCCTGAAGCACCATACCAAACTGTTTACGATAATCTTTACGCGACAAGTTGCGTATATCATGACCATCAACCGAGATAGAACCTGCAGTAACATCATAGAAACGCATGAGAAGATTGATAATAGTTGATTTTCCAGCACCGGTAGGACCGACAATAGCCACCATTTCACCAGGATTAACCTCAAGATTAAAGTCACGAATCAAAGGTTTATCAGCTACATACTGGAAGTCCACATGATTAAAGATAACTTGACCAGTTAAATCTCCTTCAAGCACCTCAGTAGCATCATTAGCCTCGTCTGGTTCATTCATCAGTTGGAAAATACGGTCCAAGGAAGATTTAGCACTCTGCAATTGTCCAGCCAGCTGAGTCAAGTTCTGAATAGGTTGATTAATCTGCCAAACGTACTGAACGAAAGCCTGCATATTACCAATCGTCAAGCGACCAGCCAAGACTTGCAAACCACCTAGGACGGCAACAATTAGATAGGTCAAGTCAGATAAACCATTAAGGAAAGGCATCATGAGGCCTGAAATGAAATTGGCCTTAAAACCTACCTTTTGAAGGTCTTCCGTAATTTCTTTAAAGTCGTCTAATGATCTACCCTCACGCCCAAAAAGTTTAATCACATTGAAACCAGTCAGATTTTCCTGAACAAAACCGTTAAGAGTACCTAGGCATCAGCCTGCTGCTTAAAGTAAGGTTGAGACTTACTCATAATGAAGCGAGCACCAAAGTAAGAAATCGGAATAGTGATAACAAACACAGCTCCCAACTGAAGATTAAGGTAAAGCACTGTCCCAATAACCAAGGCTAGAGTAAAGATGGCGTTGACAACCTGCAAGAATGACTGCTGCAAGGCATTTGAAACTGTCTCGACGTCACTAGTAAAGCGACCCAAAAGGTCTCCAAATTGTTGCTTATCAAAGTATGACACTGAGGTACGATTGATTTTCTCAATCATCTCATTTCGCATATCCTGAACCGTTGCTTGCACAGCATTGGTCATAAAATAGTTGGAATAGTAAGAAGCCAACTCATAGATGAGACCACGCAAGAGGTAAAAGACCAAAACTAAACCAACGTAGGACACGTTGATATGAGCACCTGCTACACCCTTAATGATGTCCAGTGTATTTTTAGTCAGTTCCGTAATGGCTAAACCAATGACCACCGGCTCAATAACACTCATGATGACACTAATAATTTTCAGGAAAATAGCTAAGTAAAGTGGGAAACGATAAACCTGCAAGTATGACCAAAGGCGGCCAAAACTTGAGGAATGAGTTGTTTTCTTTTTATTATCCTTCATTTTCACCTCCTTCTAGTCTTCCGTAAGACTCTTTTGATTAAATTGTGAATTAGCAATCTCACGGTAAATCTCATTACTTTCCATGAGCTCTTCGTGACGGCCACGACCAACAATTTCACCCTTATCAAGAACGATAATCTGATCTGCATCCATAATGGTTCCCACACGTTGAGCCACAATCAAGACTGTCGCATCCTGGGTCACTTCTTTTAGACGACGGCGCAAGGTCGCATCAGTCTTGTAGTCCAAGGCAGAGAAGGAATCATCAAAGATGTAAAGGTCAGGACGTTTAACCACAGCACGTGCAATTGACAAACGCTGCTTCTGTCCACCAGAAAGGTTGCTACCACCCTCAGCCAAGTGAGAATCATAGCGTTCTTCCTTACTTTCGATAAATTCCTTGGCTTGAGCCACATCAGTGGCTTGATTCAATTCTTCATGACTGGCATTTTCCTTACCATAACGGATATTTTCACCGATAGTCCCTGTAAAGAGTAGGGCTTTTTGTGGGATAAAGCCAATCTTACGACGAAGAGCCTTAAGATTGTAGTCACGGACATCTACACCATCAACAAGAATGCGTCCAAGTGTTACATCATAAAAGCGTGGAATCAACTGTACAAGTGATGATTTTCCTGAACCCGTAGATCCGATAAAGGCAATGGTTTCACCTGGTCTAGCCTTGAAAGAAATGTTGTGTAGGACAGGACTTTCAGTTTCACCGGGATAGGCAAAGGTCACATTGTCAAATTCCAAATATCCCCTAGTCTCGGTTTCTGTCACGCCATCTTCATTTGGATTGATAGAAATCGGCATGTCCATAATTTCCTGCAGACGTTCACTAGACACCGCCGTACGAGGATACATGGTAAAGAGATTGGCTAGGAAAAGGAAGGACAATAGTGCATGGAAGCTGTACTCAATAAAGGCAACCAAGTCACCGATTGCTAAAGTCCCAGAACCTAATGGCTCAAGAGCAAACCAAACAATAGCCACAATCATAGCGATAATGATTTGTACAAAAAGTGGCTCGGTCAAACCAGTCAATTTGAAAAGTTTGCTTGAATTATCCGCATAGACAGCATTTTCAGAAGCGAACTTCTTCTCTTGAAAATCTTCTCTAGCAGAAGCTCGGATGACACGAAGTCCAGTCAGATTTTCACGAGCATACTGGTTAATCTTGTCGAGAGTTGCCTGTTGTTTTTCAGAAAGCGGACGCGTTTTTACCGCCACATACCAGACAACTACGGCTAGGAAAGGCAAGGAGATTGCCACAATCCAAGCCAAAGATGGACTTGTCGTCAAAATCAAGAAGACACTGGAAACCATCATCAAAGGAGTGATAACCCCTAGCTTAAGAACCTGATCCGCAAACTGCATAAGCACAAAAGCATCCGACGTGATACGAGTCACCAAAGAGGATACCCCTATCTGCTCATACTCGTGGTGAGAATACTCCTGAAGCTTAGCATAAATGTCATTACGCATGACTTGCACCATAGTAGTGGTCAACTTACCAACCGCATAGGACAGAAGTATACGACCAACAATCCCAGTCAAAACTACACCAAACATGACCCAAGCATAAGCGTAAAGCTTATCAACATCACCACGGTTTATTCCCTCATCAATCATTCTGGCAAGAACCGTCGGCATACCCAGGTTAGCAATAACAAATAAAATGGCTGCCGTAAAATTCATCGCTAGCCACTTAGGATAACGCCTGAGATAAGACCAAATATAAGACATAAATTCCCCTCCTTTTCTTCTTCATTTAGCAATACTTTTAGGTTCACAAGAATCGATACTAACTTCCGAAACCTTAAAAAGCACATAAAAAGGGCGTGACAAGCACGCAAATTACCTACATTCTAACAAATGAAAATATTAAAAGCAATAGAAAAAAGCAGGACTTACACCCTGTTTTTTTTATTAAGCGACTTGAGTCGTCACCTTATTATTTTAAGAGTAACTGAAGCAGACTGATTCTAATTACTGATATTGCTGAATTTATTTAATGAATTTATATTTTGACAATTTTTTGGAAGGATACTAAAGAATATTTGATTGTAAAATATTTTGAGTGATCTTTCCAGAATCCCGATTACATCATTATGATACCAAAGACTATAAGCATTTTAAGTCACTGATTTATCAGTGTGACCTAGTCTATGTGAAACATATAGGGGACATATCTTAGGAACATTAAGAAGATAATATGAATGACTATAACTCAAGCCTTTTCTAGGATTCCTTTAAACATCCACAATCTCAGCCTGTCGTTTAATAATACGGCAAATAATTGATTTAAATAAGGGATTGCCAAATCGAGCTAAAACATAATCATCTTCGTCATTTTACACTTGAACTCACGCCAATTAGTTAATACTTCTAAAGTTACATCGTCTAAATCAATTTTACGCAATCCAGCAACCATCTTTGCTTGCTACTTAGAATACTAATTTCCATATTCAACTTTTTAAAGTGTTTCATAGGCGTTGAGAAGCTTTTTATAAGGTTTATAGCATCCCAATTACACTCAATATATGATATTTATTATAATAAATTAAGAATTCAATTTTCAGTTTAGTTTCCTGAAGAGATTATATATTTTTGTATTTTACCAAGAATAAATTAGTATAATTTTATTTCAATTAAATTACATATACTTCCTTTAGTTCAATGTGCACATATTCCTTTCATAGATAAAGTAAAAAAACTGATGAATCATTCGATTCATCAGTTTTAAGGAAGATATGTTCATTGCAAACAAATCGTATCAATTAGAAAGATTAATCTTCTTTCTTCTTACGAGCTACAAGACCAAATCCACTCAATACTCCGAGAAGTCCAAGTGCTGCTAGGCTAGCATTATCTTCTGTACCTGTATTTGGAAGTTCACGTTTGCCATCCATATATTGAGGTGTAGAAGGTGATGCTGGTTGAGCTGCAGTTGTTGGAGTTCCATTATTATCTCCATTATCTGTAGGTCTTACAGGTTGTGGTACTGGAACATAGTTGATTGGTGTATCTTCTGTTGGGTTTTCAGGTGTTGGTGGAACATATCCTTTACTTGGATCGTTTGGATCTACTGGTTTCAGTGGGTTTCCATTTGAATCTTTTGGAGTTGTTCCTGGCACTTGAGGAATCACTGTTGTTGGTGTTCCTGGTTTTGTTGGATCTGTTGGATCGTTTGGATATTGAGGTTTATCAAGTTTTGGTTCCTCGAATCCTTCTGGTACTTTTGGTACCCATGAACCAAGTTTAGTGTAGACAACTTCGATATTTTCATCTTTAGAGTCTACCGTTAATCCTGTTGTAGCTGCTACTTCTTTTTGTTTAGCATCTTTCAGGATGTAGCCTTGAACTACTGGTGATTCAACTTTATCGAATGTTGTATCTCCATCTTTAGCTGTCCAGTTGCCGTAAGTGATTTCACCTGTTACAGAATTAATCTTACCTTCACGAGTGAATGTAACTTTATCTGTTACTTTCTGAGCTACTTCCTCACCTTTTTCGTTAACGGATGTGATTGTACGGTTCACGTGGCGAGTTGTATCAATCTGTTTAATGAGATCTTCTGTCCATTTTGGTCCATCAGGGTTGTTAGGATCGATTGGATCACCTGGTTTTGGTTTATTTGGATCATTTGGATTTTCTGGATCTACTGGTTTGATTGGTTCAACGTGTGGTTTAACCGTTACTACAAAGCTTTGATCTACTTTCGTATCTTTATCGAAGTTCTTATCTGTAGCTGTTGTGAATCCATCAGTTACGAGGTCATACCCTAGAGCTTTAAGTTCAGCAAGCTTAGCTACTGTTGAGTAATCAATTGGTTCTCCAGATTTACCTTCTAGGTTATCTGTGTGAAGTACTGTTCCTGTTCCTTCTACAACATAAGTTACTGTTGCTTTTTGAGAATCTTTCTCATAAGTGATTACAGTATCTTCTGTTGGGTTTTCAGGTGTTGGTGGAACATATCCTTTACTTGGATCGTTTGGATCTACTGGTTTCAGTGGGTTTCCATTTGAATCTTTTGGAGTTGTTCCTGGCACTTGAGGAATCACTG
>ENA-OQBT01000006-OQBT01000006.1-human-gut-metagenome-genome-assembly--contig:-NODE-6-length-116486-cov-5.786815_pt1 | contig 116486 bp, 122 predicted proteins | sample MGYA00242749_ERZ504557 | MGnify/ENA primary metagenome ERZ504557 (study PRJEB26092, sample SAMD00036243) | human gut metagenome | host: Homo sapiens | study: EMG produced TPA metagenomics assembly of...
ATTCAGATTCATCTGAATGCTCTTTTCGACCTGTGCGAGAAGTCATATATTGATCTTGTGATACAACCTGCAAGGCTAGAAAACGAATCAATTGGCAATGACACAATGATTGACCGTTATAAGGAGAGAAAAAAACAAATTTTTATCGCAGACAGAGGATATGAAACATATAATATTTTTGCGCATGTCCAAGAAAAAGGAATGTATTATCTGATTCGTGTAAAGGATGGCGGTGGGGGAAGCATGACAGGAAGTTTTGACCTTCCTGATGAAAATGAGTTTGACCACGACATGCAACTTATATTAACCCGAAAACAGACAAAAGATGTGAAAGCTAACCCCAAAAAATTTAAATTTATTGCAAAATCCAGTCCATTTGACTATCTGGATTTATATGACAAAAAATTTTATACGTTGAATTTTAGAGTAGTAAGGTTTGCCATTTCAGAAGATTCGTATGAAAGTATAATTACCAATCTTCCAAAGGAAGATTTTCCAGTAGAAGAAATAAAGAAGGTTTATGCAATGCGATGGGGCATCGAAACATCGTTCAGGAAATTGAAATATGCTATCGGATTATGTTGCTTTCATTCAAAAAAGGTGGAGTATATCATGCAAGAAATATACGCACGTTTAATCCTTTACAATTATTGTGAGCTCATTACAATGCATGTAATAATCCAACAAAAAGGTTCAAAACATGTTTATCAAATGAATTACACAATAGCAATTCATATATGTCGTTATTTCCTGCGAAATGACATTTCCCCACCTGACGTTGAGACGCTGATACAGAAGAATCTTTTACCTGTAAGACCCGGGCGTTCCGACCCTCGCAAAGTCAAGCCTAAGTCAGCAGTAAGTTTTCTGTATCGAGTTGCATAATATCGATAAAAGTATATCGTTAATTTAGGCAGATAGCAATCTGTCTTTTTGTGCTGCATAAATATAAGAGCAAGTTTTTATAAAAGAAAAATCAGGCAAAGATAGTGAATTTTCTACCTCTGCCTGATAGGAATACATCTGCTTAATGTCTTAACTAAATGACATTGTGTTTCCAAGCCCTCCCAATTTATCTGCTTATATTCAATTTGCTCATCAACGCTTCCTGTAGTACTTGCGAAAAGTTTACTCCCATCGACACAGCTTCTTCATTTAACCATTCCGGAATACTAAGGGTTTTCTTTACCGCTTTTGAATTGTGCTTCCTTTGATATTCCAACATATCAAATTCTACAATCACAATCGTTCCATCTTCATTTTGAATTTTATCCAAATCGGAAGGATCCGGAATTTCTTCTTTCTCTTCCTTCCTGTTCACTAAAGCAAGACCCAACGCTTCTACTGTCATTTCGTAAGCCTGTTTCATGTCATCTCCTTCAGTAAAACATTCCGGAAAATCTGGAAACGAAATCCAAAAGCCGCCTTCTTCCGACTTATGAAAAAGTGCCGGATAGAATAATTTTTCCATACGTAATACCTCCATTTATTTTTCAGGCAGGATTTTATTTTAACCCTGCCTGCTTTAATATTGCTTGCTCCAAACCCTTTTTCATAGCCTTGGAGTGATAAGGAACGATTACCGTTCTTCCAGTAGACCGGTTCTTCATTGTAATATGAGAACCATTTTGTCTGATTTCCTCAAACCCGTTTTTCTTGAGATATTTAATCATCTCTCTCGGTGTCATTGGCATCTTTTGTATCTCCTTTCCTTATCATGGTTATATTATATCACGTATTTTTTACGTATATCAATATTTTTCTGTAATATTACGTATCTTATTTTTTCTAATCTGCTTAATTACCTGATTCACGTATGTACTCAGAATACCCACATCTAATGTAAACAGTAACACTTAAAAACAAAAAAATATGATCAAAATCACCTATTTCGCTTTGTTTTATATTATACTGACACTATATGCCTTCCCGGCAGACTGACGATAACGAGGTGATCCTATGCAAAACATGAACTATTATTATGACTTTTCCGGACAGAAATTCAATCATCCCTTAAGTCTTAGCATCAACAGCTTTGACCGCAAAGTATTTTCCAGACAGACCAGCCTGGAGCTTTCCTATGTTCTAAAGGGCAGTTATGAGGTGATCACAGAACACATCTCCCACTCCCTGACAGAGCAGGAACTGGCTGTGATTGCACCGGACGAGATCCATATACTGAAAAAACTGCAGCCTGAAAGCGTGATTCTGACCATTCACATTGATTTTGAGCGGATTCCGGAAAATATGCTCGGTTCCTGTAAAAATCTGTTCCATACAATTTTGTGTACTCCGGTAAGCAATGCCGCTCTTTTACGCTCCCTGAAAGAAGAAATCCGTCGGCTTCTTATGGTTCTTTTCAATGGAGATTCCGCAGATGGAACTGATCTGTTTGCCCTCAATGAGATTATGATGAAGATCCTCTGCATTGCAAAAAAGCAGCGCAACACACCTTTTGAACAGCTTCCTGTGGACTCCACTCACCACGAGAACTACGTGCGGGCAATCCAGTTTATCGACCGCCATTATCAAGAGGATATTCACCTTACAGACATTGCAAAAACGCTTTCTTTCAGCACCAGCTATACCTCCAGACTGTTCACCCGCTATACCGGACTTTCCTTTGTCAAATATCTGTCCTATGTGCGAGTCCGGGAATCTCTGGAGGACCTTCTGGAAGGGAAAGCTTCGATTGAAGAGATTTCCGGAAAATGCGGGATGCCAAACTCCAAGGCCTACTCTCAGATTTTCAAGGAACTCTACGGCATTACACCGAGCACCTATCGGAAGCGTTTCGTAAAAAATCTGCTTCCTCTTCCGGAGCAGGAAACACGTCCGATGGAATTCACACAGAAACAAAAAGAACTGCTTACAAAGGTCTTTCATCTGGATGATACAAACCGTCTTCTCTTTCACGCAGAGGGGATTCAAATCGTGTCAGATGGCGATACACTCCTTTGTACACTTTCTGATGCCCGTCAAAAAGAACTGCTTCTCTCTCAGAAAGAGGACGATATTGTTCTGACGATACGGCCTTCCTGCACAGGAACATAACTGTTTCCTTTCTGTTTTCAGGCATTTTTTGCTATGTTTTTTACAGGAAAATCTATTTTTGCAAAAAAACACGACAAATTTTGCCCTGTATTGTGTTGGGAAAGAGAGGATATTTCTGTCTCTGCATATTAAAATAAATGTAGAATTGTACAGGAGGAAATCAAATTATGAATACATATCCAAAACTCTTCTCCCCGATCAAAATCGGAGAAACTACTGTAAAAAACCGCGTATTTATGCCGCCGATCTCTACAAATCTGGCTGACAAAGGATACGTAACAGATGCTTTGGTGGAGCACTACGCTGCCCGCGCGAAAGGCGGTGTCGGACTGATTGTAACAGAAGTAACAACTGTAGAGCCTACTTATGTATATCTTCCGGGAGATATGTCCATCTGTGACGACAGCTATATCCCGGGATGGGAAAAGCTGACTGCTGCCGTCCACAAGTACGGCGCAAAGATTTTGCCGCAGCTTTTTCATCCTGCTTACATGGCATTCCCGATTCCTGGTACTCCGCGGCTGATCGCTCCGTCTTTTGTAGGTCCTTACTATGCCAAGGAAGCGCCAAGACCGGTCACTGTTGAAGAACTGCAGGTCATTATCCGCCAGTTCGGCGAGGCTGCTCTGCGTGTAAAAAAAGCAGGCGCTGACGGAGTGGAAATTCACGCCGCTCATGCACATGGACTCCTTGGCGGATTCCTTTCCCCGCTCTACAACAAACGGACAGATGCCTATGGTGGAGATATCAATGGACGCTTAAAACTGACTCTTGAAGTCATTGCCGAAGTCAGAAAAATATGTGGAAAAGATTTCATCATCGATGTACGTATTTCCGGAGATGAATATTCAGACGGGGGTCTGAATTTAAATGATGCCATCTATGTTTCCAAACAGCTCGAAAAAGCCGGTGTGGATATGCTTCATGTTTCCGGCGGAACAACGATCAAAAGAGGAAGCTCCATTCCTGCACCCGGAACAAAAATGGGATCTCACAGCGCGCTCTCCGCAGAGATCAAAAAACATGTTTCGATCCCGGTGGCAACTGTGGGACGCATCACAGAACCATGGCTGGCAGAAGAACTTCTGGAAAATGATAAGGCAGATATCTGCATGATCGGCCGCGCAAATCTCTGTGAACCTGAATTCTGCAACAAGGCTCAGGCCGGACACGAGGAAGATATCCGTCCATGTATCGGCTGTCTGCGCTGCTTAAACGGCATTATGTTCGGAAAACGGGTTGCATGTACTGTCAATCCTTCTCTGGAACCGGAAAATGAAGACACCATCACCCCTGCAAAAGAGACAAAAAATGTCCTTGTTATCGGTGGAGGTCCTGCCGGAATGGAAGCTGCTTACGTTGCTGCAAAACGCGGACATCATGTTGTACTTGCAGACCGTCAGGATTCCCTTGGCGGAACCGTTCGGATCGCTGCCGTTCCGATTGCAAAACAGGATCTGACACAGCTGATCAAATATCAGGCACACAAACTGGAACAGGCCGGCGTAAAGGTTCTTTTAAATACGGAGGTTACACTGGAAACAATCCAGAAGGACTATCCAGATTATGAGGTCATACTCTGTGCAGGTGCGACTCCGGTTGTTCCTCAGTTTATGACACAATTTAAAGACTGGATGACTGCGGACGACGTCCTCTATGGAAGGAAGTTCCCGGGACGCAAGATTGTAGTCATCGGCGGAGGCTCTGTCGGATGTGAAACCGCAGATTATCTGGCTCCGGTTCTGAATGACCGTTTCCCTAGAAACCGGGAGATTACTCTGATTGAAATGGCACATGAGATCATGGAAGCAGAAAGTGGTCCGGGAAGAAGTCTGCTTGTCCAGAGAATGATGGAAAAAGGAATCCAGATTCTCTGCGATGCAAAAGTGGAAGAAGTCAATCATACCGTGATCAAATATACAAAAGATGGAAAGACTCACGAGATTACAGATGCCGATACACTCGTTCTTGCAATGGGATACCGTCCGTCTAACACTTTAGAGGAACAGCTGACCTCTGCAGGAATTACCTGTCATGTACTGGGCGACTGCAAAAAACCTGGAAATATCAAAGATGCTGTAACAGAAGGATATCAGACTGCATTGAATTTATAAAATAGAAAAGCTGAGATTTTATCATTCAATTTCCGATGATAAATCTCAGCTCTTTTTATCGTTTCTTTCCTCTCCCGACGCTTTCTCCCAGCCTTACTTTTGTTTCAATCCCATTCAGAGAATTCTCCCAGATATCCGGATCCGGCATTGCCTTTCCTTTTTGTGTGAGCAGAATGATCGTAGAACCTCCAAATGCAAAATTTCCTTTTTCCTGACCTCTTCGCACTCTTGCCGCCTGATGGCGATTTTCAATTTTTCCCACCATCATTGCCCCTACTTCCATCATTAAAACCGTCCCAAAATTTTCTGAGCAGAGCAGCGAAAACTCTCTTGCATTCTCTTTATAGATTGGGAAACTGTCATTCGCCACCGGATTGACCGTATGCAATACTCCCGGTATTTTCACGTTTTCCGATTTTACTCCATCATCCACATAAATGTAACGATGATAATCTTCCACACAAAGCCGGAACACCCATGCATACCCGCCTGCATAGCGTTTTGCAAGCCCTTCATTTTTCAAAAGACTCTCTGTACTGTAGCTTGTATGTTTGATTTGAAACCGGGAATTTTCTTCAATTTTATAGACACTGAGTCTTCCGTCACAAGGACTGATCAGCCTCTCTGGCTCCCGAATGATTCTTCGTGCTCCCGGAAGTGCTTTTCGTTTAAAAAATTCATTGAAAGAGCGGTACTTTTTCTGCTCATACTGATACATCGGAATCTTGTTCTTCCGGATAAACCACGCAATTAGCACTCTGGAGGCCCGAGAATCCAAAAACACAGCTCCGATTTCAGAGATATGTGGATTGATCAGTCCCTTCATAAGAAACCTTCCTGTTTCATGCGTGTAAATCCATTCCAGCAGCCGATCCTGTCCTGAACTGCATTCTTCTATGTTTCCTCTTCTGTCTGCCAGCTTCATCCTTTTTACCTCCTTATTGATCTCATCCTTTGAAAACTACATATGCCGGAAAAACCGCGCTCTGCAGAACTCCCACCATCCTCCGTTATAGAACAGGATGAACAGGACTGCGACTCCTACGATTCCGACAAGAACTGCCAGTTCTTTATTCGTTGGTTTGCGGAACTTAAAATCTGCCACAAACAAGATACCGACCACTGCCACTGTAATATGCAGTGCATACAGAAACCAGTGATATCCCGGAAGTATCAGCGATACTACAAAGAGCAGCGGCAGTACGACTGACATGGATGTGATTGGAAGTCCCTGATAGTATTTTCGATTTTCGCTGGTCTCCTGCTGCCGTTTGGTCTCCATGACATTAAAATATCCAAGGCGGATTACTCCGGCAAGCCCATACAGTACTAAAATTGCCATACTGTAAATACGGCGCATGCCCAACTCATAGCATAATACAATCGGAAACACTCCAAAACAGACCACATCACACAGAGAATCAATCTGAATTCCGAACTGCTTCTCATCCTCTGTTCTGTTTTTCTTCGTTCGCGCAATCTTTCCATCAAACATATCGCATAATCCGGAAAGCGCCAGACAGAACACAGCCCACTTTGGATGTCCTGTAACAGCACAAAAAATGCCGATTATTGATGAAGTAAAACTAATATAAGTCAGCACCACCGTATAATCATAAAATCCTATCATCCCTCAACACGCTCCTTTATACACTTCTTTTGTTCTCTTACTTTTTCATTTCCTATCGTAAGCTGCGCCACCACTGTAAATGCAGCACTGATCAGTAATTCTGCATAATATCCCAGTCCCCGGCTTAAAACCATACCCGGAAGCAGCAAAGATCCGAACACCGGGCGAAAAATATTCAAAAATAATGTTTCACTGATCCCCATACCACCGGGAAGCGGCAGCATATCTACCGCAACTGCTATCACTGCCTGAAGAAACAGAATATCAAAGAATGAAGTTCCTGACAGTCCAAACGCCCGATACACAAACCAGGTAGCTGCAAACAAGGCCATTCTCTGAACAAATGTAATTCCGAATACAACCACGATCACGCCCATATGCTCTTTTAAATATACTGCCGTTCCCCGGTAAGTATCCATAGATGCATCCAGCTTTTCCAGCCGTTCTTCTTTGTGTTTCATCAGGCGCAGCTTTTCCAGCAAATGGACGCCTTTTTTCAGGATTTCCTTTGTCAGCACCGGATGAAATACAAGAACTGTCATAAATACCACACAAAACACATTCAATCCCAATCCCAGATAATAGACCGGCAGAATGCCTTCCAGATATCTGTGCAGAAATCCCTGACCAAATATGAGAATCCCGATTCCGATCACAACCAGGACCAGCTTATATGTAATCGTCACAATCATCAATACTACCGTCGATACTGGAATCGGTATCTTTTCTTTCTTCATATAGTATATCTGCATCGGCTGTCCACCGCTTGCCGACGGTGTAATGCAACTAAAGAAAAAACCAACGGAAGAAAACAGAAAACAAGACCGTTTCTTCAACCGGGTTCCATACGATTTCATCATATACCAGATAATAATTGATTCTGACCATATAAAGAATAATACCAGAGCCACTCCCGGCACCAGCCATTGCCACTGTGCCTGTCGAATGGAGTGCATCATACTCTCAAGGTCTTCTCCTCGAAAAACACCATATACAGTCAGACCAAATACAAGTAATAAAAATAAAATATTAAAAACTGCTTTTTTCTTATCTCTCATGTCGTGCTCCTCCTGTCAAATGAAAAATACAGCTTTGTATCCTTTCACAAAATCTTTGATATATCCGATACCACTGTGTTTTCCCGGAAACCGTAAAACAGATCTGCGCCAGGATAACACCACCTGCCACATCCCAGACAACATGCTGTTTTGTCATCAAAGTGGATAAAAACACGCAAACTGCAATCACACAGGACAGGTATTGATACCATTTCGGAATCTCCTGCCGCCCACGAATTCCCTGAAAACAAAACCAGCTTACCAGGCAATGAATGGAAGGAAACAAATTGTCCGCGGCATCAATGGAATAAAGCCAGATCACGGCCTGATTCCAGAATCCGTCTGCCACAATCTCCGGTCTGGTATTGGTCGTCGGAAACAAGACAAAAAAACAGAAACAGACAATCCGGGATATTGCATCTGCTGTAAAAAAGCGATATACACTCTCTTTTTCCTGTCCCGCAATCAAAATGTAATTGATTCCCCAAAACAGATAACATCCAAAATAGATTACCAATGTCCAGGGTATGAAAGGGATCCTCTCATCCAACACAGTCTCAATATTGTAATGATATCGCCCGGATGCAATCCATCTGGCACCATTATATGCCAGTGAGTTCCATAACAATGCCAGTAAAAGCGGCACAATCCCGTACGCCGGAATCAGTTTCTTCCTTACATTGTTCTGTCTGTATCTCATCTTGCCTGCTCCTTCTTCTCCAACATTTGACAGTGTTTAGTATAGTCGTTTTCTGTTTCTTACTCAATAGTCTTTACTGTATCTTTAAGAATCTTTAAGAAATCTTAAAGATTAGAGAGCCTGTTTCCAAGCTCTCCAATGATTATCTGCTTATATTTAATTTTCTCATCAGTGCTTCTTGAAGAACCTGAGAATAATTTACCCCGCTCTCGTAGCCGCCTCATTCAACCACTCTGGTATGGTTAATGTTTTCTTCACTGCTCTATTATTATGCATTTTTGCATATTCAATTGTATCGCATGCGATATAATTCACAAATTCTCCGTCCTTTAACTCGACTTCTGCCGGAACAGAGACCTTTCATTTTTATTGTGGCGGATCCATGGAACTGATATAATAAAGGTATCAAGAAAACGACAGATCAGAGAAAGGAAGGGGAGCAGAATGGTTATTTGGCTTCTATTTTTAGCAATTATCCTGTGGGTCAATTTACCATCCATTGTACAGAAATGCCTTACGAATAAACTCATAAATAAAGATTACCATCATCAAATGGACCGCTAAAAATGATTGAATGGTTTCGTCTTTACCCACTTAAAAAGTTATTGCTAGCCTTTATATGGGGATTTTGTGCTTATCAGTCTGTACGGGGATTTAGAATAGTGTGGATTGAAAAACATCAAGAAGTTCTATGGATCGAATTATTCTTTCTTTGTTTTACTTTGTTGACCGCATATAAAATATGGAAATATATCAAAACGCCCTATCATTGTGCAAAGTTCAACACGAATGTTTGTCAGTAAAAATTGGTTCGTTATAAACGGAAACCTCTATGCCAAAAAGTATATAAAGGATTTGCGCTATGTATTTCCAGGAACCAGAAATAATACAATATGGATTACTTATTACAACAATAAAAGACTGACTCTGCCTTTTTCAAGCATTGATTTGTCAGGAGATAACGGCGAAGAAATGAAACGAATACTTAATAAAATAATGCGGGGAGACCAGAGCATTGTCGTAAATGCAAAATAGAAAATCAGGATTATCCACTTAAATGGTAATCCTGATTTTCTATTTTCTCTTCAGTTCTAATTAGTCTTCTGCAACATCTTTCATGCTGAAGCTGAATCTTCCCATTTTATCTTTTCCAAGGCATACAACCTTCACAACATCTCCAATGTTCAGAACATCTTCTACCTTGTTGACTCTCTCTTTGGAGATCTTGGAAATATGAACCATTCCTTCTTTTCCAGGTGCAAACTCAAGAAATGCTCCGAATTCTTTGATGCTGATTACTTTTCCTTCAAAAAGCTGTCCTGCTTCAAAATCTGTTACGATCGTTGCGATCAGCTTCGCTGCTTTTTCCATCGCTTCTTTTTCTGTACCGCAGATAGAAACTGCTCCATCGTCTGTGATATCGATCTTCACTCCAGTCTGCTCGATGATCGCATTGATCGTCTTTCCTCTCTGTCCGACAACATCGCCGATCTTCTGTGGGTCGATCTGCATCTGAATAATCTTCGGTGCATAAGTTCCCACTTCTTTTCTAGGTTCTGCAATTGCTTTATTCATCACTTCATCCAGAATGTAAGTTCTTGCTTTCTTTGTCGCTGCGATTGCTTCTTCAATGATTGGTCTTGTCAGTCCGTGGATCTTAATGTCCATCTGGATCGCTGTGATACCTTGTGTGTACCAGCCACTTTAAAGTCCATATCTCCGAAGAAATCTTCCAGTCCCTGGATATCTGTAAGAACCAGATAATCATCGTCTGTCTCTCCTGTCACCAGACCTGCTGAAATTCCGGCAACAGCTGCCTTGATCGGCACACCTGCTGTCATCAGTGACATACTGGACGCACATACGCTTGCCTGAGAAGTAGAACCATTCGATTCAAATGTCTCAGATACCGTACGAATCGCATACGGGAACTCTGCCTCGCTTGGAAGTACCGGAAGGAGTGCTCTCTCTGCCAGTGCACCGTGACCAATCTCACGACGTCCCGGTCCTCTGGATGGTTTTGTCTCTCCAACAGAATAAGACGGGAAATTGTAGTGGTGCATATATCTCTTGGAAGTCTCTGCCTCATCCAGTCCGTCGATTCTCTGTGCTTCTGAAAGAGGTGCCAGTGTTGTCACTGTACAAATCTGAGTCTGTCCTCTTGTAAACATCGCAGATCCATGAACTCTCGGGATCAGGTCTGTCTCTGCTGCCAGCGGACGAATCTGATCGATCGCACGTCCGTCCGGACGTTTGTGATCTTTTAAGATCATCTTTCTGACAGTCTTCTTCTGATACTGATAAACTGCTTCCCCTAACACTGCCAGCCATTCTTCGTTCTCTGCAAATGCCTCTTCCAGTTTTTCTGTAATGACACGGATATTTTCTTCTCTTGTCTGTTTGTCATCTGTAAAGACTGCTTCTTCCATCTCTGCCGGTGGAACGATCTCTTTAATCGCCTCAAACAGTTCTTCCGGAACCGCGCAGCTTGTATATTCATGTTTTGCTTTTCCGCATTCTGCCACGATCGTCTCAATAAATGCGATGACTTTCTGGTTCAGTTCATGTGCCGCAAAAATAGCCTCGATCATCTGAGCCTCCGGAACTTCATTTGCTCCGGCTTCGATCATGATTACTTTCTCTTTTGTAGATGCAACTGTCAGCGCCAGATCCGATACTTCTTTCTGTGCTGCTGTCGGGTTGAATACAAATTCTCCGTCAACCAGACCAACCTGAGTCGTAGAGATCGGTCCGTCAAACGGAATATCTGAAATACTTGTGGCAATCGCCGCACCAAGCATTGCTGTCAGTTCCGGACTGCAGTCCTGATCAACAGACATAACCAGATTCTCCAATGTCACGTCATTTCTGTAATCCTTCGGGAACAGAGGACGCATCGGTCTGTCAATGACACGACATGTTAAAATTGCATTCTCAGAAGCCTTTCCTTCTCTTTTGTTGAATCCTCCCGGAATCTTTCCGACTGCATAAAGTCTCTCATTGTACTCTACACTCAGCGGGAAAAAGTCAATCCCGTCTCTTGGCTTCTCAGATGCTGTCGCAGTACAGAGAACTGTAGTATCTCCGTAGTGCATCAAAACCGCACCATTGCCTGCTTTGCCACTCTGTCAACATCCACGCGCAGAGTTCTGCCGGCAAGTTCCATCTCAAATTTCTTATACATAATATTCTCCTTTTTGTTTGAAACATTTCCCGGAACAAGTGTCTCCGAAACTACTGAAAAAAACACCGGAAGCTTTCGATATACTTTTCAGTGGTCTCGGGTATACATACTTGTCCGCAATCTAGATTATTATACCATAGATATGTATGAATCGCAAGAAATAAAAAGACCTCTGCCTGCCGGATAAACCGACACAGGCAGAAGTCCCTCTTCCATGAATTATTTTCTTAATCCAAGTTTTTCGATCAAAGCACGGTATCTTTCGATATCTACTTTTTTCAGGTATGCAAGCAGTCCACGTCTCTGTCCTACCATTTTCAGAAGTCCTCTTCTTGAGTGGTGGTCTTTTGGATTTGCTTTGAAGTGATCTGTCAGCTCGTTGATTCTTGCTGTCAGGATCGCTACCTGTACTTCCGGAGATCCTGTATCTCCTTCACTTCTTCCAAATTCTGCAATAATAGCCTGTTTCTTTTCTTTTGCGATCATCGTATGATCCTCCTTTAAACTTAATAATAAACCGCCTGGTATTAAGTAACGGTCGGAGTTGTCCGATTACCGAACACCGGCTGAATCCTAAGGTAGTATACCACAGGGATTTTCGGATGTAAAGTCCTATTTTTTCAACTCGATTTTCAAAACAGTATCGATTTCATCCGGCAGCGGATAACTGAATACCGGATTTTCACCCAGCGCCACAAACGGTGTATCTGAATACATAGCTGTATTCCATGCCTCACCCCTCTGCACCTGCGCTCCGCTGGAAAGGAAGGTGATTGTTCCTACCTCCTGCGGGCTGATTCCATACAATGGGAGTGCTCCCAGAGGCGTTTCATAAATATGGGCATATACCGTGTTTCCTTTTTGTGTATAACGTCCCCATTCCGGCTTGTCATACTCGGAAATTCCACATTCATAAAGACTTTCTCCGTTTTGCTCCATCCATTCTCCTACCTGCGTCAGAATTTCCTGGCTTTCTTTCGGAATTCTTCCTTTTGCATCCGGTCCTACGTTCAGGATAAAGTTTCCGCCTTTGCTGACACATTCAACCAGTTTGCGGATAATGGTCTGTGATGTTTTGTAAGTATGATCATAATAACAGTATCCCCAGTGGTTGTTCATCGTTGCACAAAGCTCCCACGGGATCGGTTTTCCGTTCAGATCTTTCATTCCTCCCGGCGGAATGATCATTTCCGGACTTGCGAAATCTCCGCTGTAAATATTCGGATGATCTGTTACGATACTTCCGTTCTTCTCTCCGGAACCTTCCAGACGATTGTCAATAATAACATCCGGCTGATGTTTTCTGACCATACGGATCAACTCTTCTGCTTTCCATGTATCTTCACACATGTTGTCATAAGAGAAATCAAACCAGAGAATATCCAGCTTTCCGTAATTGGTCACCAGTTCTTCCACCTGGCCATGCATATATTCCAGATACCGGTCAAAATTGATATTTTCATCTTTATACGCCTCATTTCCGCGCATTGGATGGTGCATATCATTGTATTTCGGATAGTCCGGATGATGCCAGTCAATCAGTGTAAAGTAAAGCCCTACTTTTAATCCTTCCGCACGGAATGCATCCAGAAATTCCCGAACCAGATCCGTCCGGCCTTTGTATTTGTCGCTTTATAATCTGTCAGTGCAGAATCAAACAAACAAAATCCATCGTGATGCTTTGCAGTCAGCACCGCATATTTCATACCTGCTTTTTTTGCCAGTCTTGCCCATTCTCTCGGATTGTAATCCGTTGGATCAAACTGCTCGAAATATTTCTCATATTCTTCTACTGTCATTCGTTTTTCGGACATTACCCACTCGCCCAGCGCCGGAATGGCATACAGTCCCCAGTGGATAAACATTCCGAATCTTTCTTTCCGGAACCATTCGGTCCGATTCCATATTTCCTGATTCATTACTATTTTCCATATCCTTTCATTTCATAAACAACACCGTTGTGTTCCCGGCTGTCTTCTGCCGCCAGTGCCATCAAATGACTCTCGATGGATTCTGATGCGGCGCTTACGCTTTTTGCAGTTCCGCCTCCTGCCACCAGTTCCACAAAGTCTTTCATCATGGAGACATCGCTTCCGCTGTGTCCACCTTTTGGTACTTTTACCTTGATCTTTGTTGTATTTCCAGACGCAAAATCTTCCACAATGATTTCATTTTCTTCCATGTTTCCGCGAATCTGTCCTTTTGTTCCCATCAGATTGATGATCCGCTCGCATTTATTGGTAAACGCACACATTGTCATACTTGCTGTCACACCATTGTCAAACTCCAGATTTACTACCTGATGATCTACCACATCGTTGTCACAGTGGTAAACACACCTTCCATATGGTCCGTCTTTCAATGCATCCAGCAGAGATTTTTTATCCGTCTGAAGACTTACCACTTTTGCAAATGTTCCGCCTTTTTCCTCTAAATCCTCCAGATAGAATCGAGGTGCAAAATACGGACATTCATCCCGGTGTACACATCCGTCCAGACAGTGAGCCGGAGCATCTTCTGGTGCATTTTCTTCTTTAAAATGCATCAGATTTCCGAAGCTTGTAAGTCTTGTACAGGACGCACCTACGAGCCATAATAAGATGTCCATATCATGACAGCACTTCTGCAGGATCATCGGACTGCTTAAGGACTTGTTTCTCCAGTTACCACGTACAAAGCTGTGTGCCATATGCCAGTATCCCACACTCTCAATATGCTGGATATCAACAAGCTGACCGATCGCTCCTTCATCCAGAAGCCGTTTCAGCTCTCTGAAAAATGGAGAATAACGCAGCACGTGGCAAATACTGATCACCTTGTCATAATTCTTTGCGATCTCCCCGATCTCGATCAGTTCAGATTTTACAGGTGAGATCGGTTTTTCACATAAAATGTGATAGCCTTTTTCCACAGCCGGCTTCAATGCCTCATAATGCATCTGATCCTGTGTACAGATCAGAACACAGTCCGCCATTTTCGGACGGTTCAAAAGCTCCATGTCCGATTCCACAGCGTTTTGAGGTGCAATATCATGAAGCTTTGCAAACTCTTCCCGTCGATCCGCTCTTGGTTCCGCTACTGCTACAAATTTCAATTCATTGGGATAATCCAGGGCATAAGAGGCATAAGCCTCTGCCCCTCTCTGTCCGGCTCCCAAAAGAATGGCTGTTACTTGTTTCATGTTTTTTCTCTCCTTTTAGCCTTTTACTGCCCCACCAGACAGTGCTTCAATAAAGTACTTGCTGAAACAGCAGAACAAGATCACCGGCGGAAGCAGAATTACAACGATTGCGGAAAACATTCCGTTGTAGTTCGTAGAAAATGCATTCTGGAACTGTGCCAGAATCGCCGGAACAGTCTTCAGTTCTTTTGTTGTCAGTACCATAGATGCCCAGTAGTATTCATTCCAGTAATTCATAAACGCCAGCATTGCTGCTGTCAGGATTCCCGGACGTGCGATCGGCAGCATGATCTTGAAAAATGTCTGTGTATAACCGCAGCCGTCAATACGCGCTGCTTCTTCCAGCTCTACCGGTATCGTCAGGAAATAGTTTTTGATGACCATAAAGCTGACTGCGATACCGCTGCATGTATAGATTAAAATCAATCCTGCATGCGTATCGTTGATTCCCATACTGTTGATCAGATTATAAACCGGGAATGTCATCGCTGTCGGTGGAATAAACAATGTAGACATCAACATGACGCTGACCACCGATTTAAATTTAAAGTTCATTCTTGCCACAACATACGCTGACATGGAAATCATGATGATACTTAATACGACAGAAATACCTGCCACTTTAAAACTGTTAAAGAAGTATCTCATAATATGCATGTCCCGGAATACTCCGATATATCCATCAAAACAAAGTGCACTTGGCAGAGTAAATCCCGGCTCTGCCAGAGGATCTGCCTTCAACGAGGAAATTGCCACCCAAATAACCGGAAACAGGGAGATGAAACATACCAGAATCATCACAACATACGAAACGATCTTTCCAAAAGTCCCCACTCCATGGACCGCTTCATTTTCTTTGCCTTTTCTCTGTCTGCTCATCATCTTCTGCCTCCTTTCTGTTTTCTCTCACGAAACAGCATATTAATGATCAGGATCAATACCAGACCTCCCAGGATCTGAATCGCACCGATCGCATTTGCACGTGCGTACTGTGCTCTTGGACTGACAACTGCCAGTTCACGGATCAGGAAGCTGATACTCTTTGTTCCTGCTGCTCCGTTCGTCAGGAAATAAACTTCATTATACAACAGGAATCCTGCGGATACGGAGAGAATACTGATTGTCTTTATTGTATCTTTAATCAATGGAAGAACGATACAACGATCCAGTGTCCATCCTTTGGCTCCATCCAAAAGTGCCGCCTCACGAACCTCTTCCGGTATTGCAGAAATCTGTCCCAGAACCATGATCATGTTTGTTCCTGCAAAGAAGATGTATGCGCAGGTCAAAGCGATCATATTTACCTTTGGTATAAACAGTACGTTGTCCTGGAAATTCGGCACAAAAACACGGATAATTTCATTGATAATACCATACTTCGGATTGTACAGCTGTAAGAAGATCAATCCCATTGCTGCCGAAGAAATAATATTCGGTATCACGTAAATATTTCTTGCCAGCTTCCATCCTCTGCATTTCTTGGAGATTACCAGTGCCACTCCTGTCGCGATCGGAACCTGGACTACAAGTCCGCACAATGCCCAGATACAGGAATTTCTAAGTCCTTCCCAGAAATACGGATATTTCTCAAAAATATATTTATAGTTGTCAAACAGATGTCCAAAGGAATACATCTGCATATCATTCAAATTCGTGTAGTCCCATTTTGCAAAGGAACTGATGACCACCGTTGCGATCGGATATAAATAAAACACACAAAAGCAGACCAGAGTCGGTAAAAGAAAGAAGAGAATAAACGCATTCTTTCTCAACTTTTGTTTTTTTCCGGTTATTTCCATTTTGCTACCTCCTACTCTGGAAAATTTCATAGAGAAGGAAGCTGCTCCTTAAATACCTCCTGCAAAGAGCAGCTTCCATGATTTACAATTAACCAATCAGACCGATCAGTTCACTCTTTAATTCTTCAAATTTTGCATTTACATCAGTTCCGGAAACGGTAGATTCGATCAGTTTGTTACCGATCGCATTTGCAATATCTGTTCCCCATGTAGAATCGATTGTTGCAATCACATATTCTGCATCATTTGCCTGAGAACATGCCTCTGCAAGAAGTTTTGTTTTCTCGTCAGATCCTTCTGCCAGTGCATTCAGATCCAGTGTTGTTGTACATGGGTTTGCACCTACTTCTTTGAAGATCTTTGTCTGTACTTCATCACTTGTCATATATTTTACAAATTCCAGTGCCAGTTCTTTTTCTGCATCACTCATATCATTTGCTGCTGTGATTCCGCCGCTTGCAGAAGATAAGGAAACGCTTCCCGGGAAGATTGCCGGTTTAAAGTTTGTAGTATCTTCAAATCCGCCTGCTGCCCATACTCCGTTGAAGAACACTGCAGACTGTCCTTTGTTGAAGTCTGCTGCCCAGTCGTTTGCACCGTCATCGGCATTGCTGCTGGCATTGGAAGATCCGTTTTTCTGATCCATATTTGCCACCTGTTTGAATGCTTCTTCAAACTCTTTGGATTCGATTGCTTCTTCTGTCAGAGGCTCTCCTACGATTTTTCTTCCATTTTCGGACATACCGAGGATTGCGTTAAAGCATCTTGTAGATCCCTGACCGGCACCATATGCATACACATCTCCGCCTGCGGAACGTACTTTTTCCATTGCTCCTTCAAAATCGCTCCAGTTCTTCCATGTATCCGGTGTTGTTGCTCCTGCGTCTTTTAACACCTTGTCATTGTACCAGTATCCCAGTGTCAGAAGCTGATCGTGAACCGTATAAATCTTTCCATCCACGTCGTTCTGTGTATAGTTGATTCCAACGTTGTCTTTGATTCCTTCTTCATCTATGTATGGTTTCATGTCAAGGAGCAAATCCTGACTGATCGCTGCCAGTGATACAGACCGTCCTGCCAGATCCACCATATCCGGATAGCTTCCGCCTGCCACTTTATTTTCTACCACACTGTCGATATCCTCTGTCGGAATTGCTTTAAATTCCACTTCTCCATCTGCATGCTCTTTTGCAAACTCGTCATAGATATCGCGCATAACCTGTGCAGGTGCCCATTCGCTTGCATCCTGATAATATCCATGATAAAACTCCAATACCTTGTCATCAGATGCTTCTGTTTTCTTTTTGCCGTCATCTGTTTTCTCAGAGTCACCGGATTTCCCACATCCGGAAACGACTACTGTTGCCGCCATAGTTGTAGCCAAAATCAGGCTGATGATTCTTTTCTTTTTCATTACTAAATCCTCCTTCGATTTCCTGTTGAATTTAGAATATCATGATCATCAGCCTGACTCTATGGATAGAATTGACACTTTCTTGCATTATTTCTGGTTTTTCCGTGTCAATTTCCTATTTTTTGTAATATATTTATGATTCTGCCGTTTTCTTGTAATTTATTTACCTCTGTTTTGTCATATTTATGAAAAGCGCCATACCATTTTCATGATATGACGCTGCAACTATTGATATAAATTTGTACAAAACTGCTCTTCATCCAAAGTCCCGTTAAGAACTTCCATAATCTGGTTCCGAAAGTTTTCCAGCTGATCTGCCGTCCAGAGATTGTCCGGCACCTCAATGATACGGTCTGCTCCACGAATTGCTTCCACAGCATTGCACATCCTCGGAATCTGCTCCTTATATTCTTCCAGATGTATCTTTGGGCTGGACGGCATTTGTCCGGTTTCCAGAAGAATCCGCTTCTGTACCTTTTCGCTGAGCATATACTTTAAAAATTCAACACTGGCATCCATTGTCTCTTGATTCCCGGTATTGCCTACAATATATCCCAGACATACGGAAGAACTGGCGATCGTGCTGCCATTCTTTCCCGGAAACGGTGCATAGCAGGCATCGATTTTTTCATCGATCAGCTTACTTGCCCACACTCCATTGATATACATGGCTGTATTTCCACTGTTGAACATACTTCCTTCGTCCCTGTATCCATAATTTTTGTCTGTACTGTCCCCATATTGTCTGATCTGCTTCATTGTCTCTAAAACCGGAAAAAGTTCTTTTGCACTTAGCATCATCGAATGATTTTCCACTGCGTCCTGTGCTTCTTTGGAAGTGTCCAAAAGCAGGGCATCTGCCAGATAAGCACTGTTTTCTTTCGTAATCTGTACCGGGATCACCGATTTTCCTTCATTCTGTGACCAGTTCTGTATCTTCTCACAAGCCTCCAGAAACTCATCCCAGGTCTCCGGTACCGATTCAATCCCCGCTTTTTCAAAAATATCCGCGTTATACCAGTATCCCCCTCCAAGCAACAGTACATCTGACAGGGTATACAGCTTCCCGTCCTTCTGCCAGTAGGAAATGATCTCCGGCGCTACAGAGTCTGCAAATTCCTGATCTTTCTCCAGATAAGGCATAAGGTCTGCCGCTTTGTTTTTTTCTTCCATAAAGCGGTACACCGAATCTTTTCCGTAGCCTCCTGTAAAAATCAGATCCGGAACCTCTCCAACAGAAAGCATGTTTTTTGTCTTTTTGATCACCTCATCCGATGAAGTCATGGACATCAGATTCAGCTTGATCTCCGGGTGCTCTTTTTCAAAATCCTTATAAATCTGCCGCATTCTGACATGCTCCGATTCCATGGAGCCCCAACCATGTATCAGCGTAATCTCTGTCTGCTCCGCGCTCTCCTTACTGCAGCCTCCGAGCAGACAGGCCGTCATAAGAAGCAGTAAAACCCACGTTCCTTTTCTCATAGATTTCTTCCTCCGGACTGCTCGTATTCCTTTGGCGGACATCCTGCATATTTCTTAAACACCTTTGAAAAATATGCCGTATCCTCAAAACCGGTCAATGCTGCGATCTCATAGATTTTCTTGTCTCCTCTTAAAAGCAGTTCTTTGGCTTTTTCCACACGAAGAGAATTAATCGTATCAAACAGGTTCTCTCCTGCCTTCAATTTGTAAAACCGACTCAGATAACTGGAGCTGACATGGACTGCCTCCGCAATATCCGCCAGTGTCAGGCGCTCTGTATAATGGTTCCGGATATAGGTCTGAACACGCTTTAACAATGTATCTGTCCCATCTCCCTCTTCTGCATTCTGCGGCACGATCAAAATCTGCTCTGCACTTCTTCCCTTGGCGTAGGCCTTTGTCTGTTCATAGAGCAAGGAAGAATCATCTCCCTGCTGATAGGCCCGGCTGCACAAAATCTGCGGCGTCTCTCCAAGAAAGTTTTTACAAAAGGCTTTCATTTTCTCACAACAGCTGAAGATTTCCTCTGTCCGTTCACTGTCATTGACTGTAAGCACCAGTCCTTCTTCCTCCGTTCCGGGTGAAAGAGCGCGGTATTCAAACGAATGAAAGGCATGCAGAAAGAATTTTCTCACCTTTTCACCCTGACGCACCGGTGTTACCAGGAGCATCCGATACCAGGTCATATTTTCACTCTCCAGCCGCTGTTTGATATTTGCAATGGCTGCCGGAATTTCTTCCAGAGCTGCTGTTTTGACAATATAATCACTCACCTGGTACTGAATTGCCTTTCGTGCATACTGAAAATCCGCATACGCAGTCAGAAAGATCACAGACGTCCGGATATGATTTTTATAAATGTATTCCGCAACTTCCATGCCGTCCATCAGCGGCATTTTTATATCAATGATCGCAATATCCGGCGGACAGCTGCGGATCTGTTCCAACAGATCCTGACCATTCTCCGCAACATAGATCAGCTCGCATCCAAGCTCCTCCCAGGGAATCAGCTTTTCCAACCCTTCCCGGATATATGGTTCATCATCTGCAATCATCACTCTCCACATGACTTTCTTCCCCCTTTTTCCAACGGCAGACACATCGTTACACAAGTACCCGCACCCGGTGTACTCTCAATCTTCATCGATGCTTCTTCACCGTATATCGTATGAAGCATCTGCTGTGTATTGGTAAGACCGATGTGCGTATGCTTCTCATCTTCCACCGCCTGCCCTTTGTTCTTCTTCTGCTCTTCCACATCAAATCCGACTCCGTCATCTTTGATCTGAATCCGCAGCTTCCCATTTTCTTCTTTTGCTTCCACCCTGATATGACCGCTTCCCGGTTTCGGTTCGAGACCGTGTGAAACAGCGTTTTCCACCAATGGTTCCACACTCAGCCGCGGAATTCTGGCATTTTTCACTTCTTCACTGCAAAGTATATCATATGTAATCTTTCCTGCAAACCGCTCTCCCTGTAAAAGCAGATAAAACTCGATCAACTCCATCTCCTGAAATAACGGGATTTCAATCTCTCCGTTCCGGAAAATCTTTCCCTGAATCAGTCTGGAAAATGCGCTCAAAAGCTTTTGCAGTTCTTTGTTTCCCTGCAATCCTGCTTTCATACTGAGCATGGATAAAATGTTAAACATGAAATGCGGATTGATCTGAGACTGCAAATATTTTACCTGAGCCTGTGTAGCAAGAAGCTGTTTTTCATAGACTTCCGTGATCAGATTTTTGATCTGCCCGGTCATCTCATTAAACCGTGTGCTGATCTCATCAAACTCTCTTGTATCAAATTCCCGCATCTGCGCATCCAGTCTGCCGTTTCCAAATTTCCGGATATCTTCTCCGATAAACTTCAGCGGACGTGTCATTCTCATGGATACCGCAAATACGACAATCGCCGTGATTCCGATCACGATCAGAAAAATCACTGCAAAAGGCTGTACGGTGGAACGGATCGAGGCATAGATCAGATTCTTGGGAAGTGCCATCCTCAGTTCAATCCCAAACCCGGTTTTCCCTCCATAAAAGAGAGTCATCTGATTTCCGATCTTTTCCTCACTGCTTCCCAAATCCTGAATTTCCAGCATCTGTTTTGCCTGTTCTTTTCCCTTTTCATTTGCAAACAGAATCTGTCCTTTTTCTCCTGTGATCAGCCAGCTGCTTTCCGGATATTCTTTTGTTTTGGAAAACAACGTATCCACCGCACTTTTTCCAAGGGAAATAATGCAGCAGCCGGACTCCTCCATCTCCTCATTGTATACACGCATACATACATACGCGCGTTCATCATGTGTCATATACCAGTATTCATTGCTGCTTTTCAAAAAACTGGAATTGATTTCTTTATAAATTTGATTCTGAAGCTCCATATTTTCCACTGTCTCCGGGTAGAAACGACTGCTCACCCATTCTCCGTTTTCATTAAACAGATAGATGCAGTCGATAAACGGAGAGGCGGAATCAACCATATTCATTTCCGAAAACAAATCGGTACTGTTTGCAAACTGCTCCCTTGCTTCTTGCTCATTGTACGCTTCTCCCGCGATAAAATGTTTCAGCACATTATTATGCCGCAGAGAAATCACCATATTTTCCATATTTTTGATTCTTGTATCAAACTGCCCGCTTGTATTCTCGAGATAAAATTCCAGGTCAGAACGAGCCTGTCTCGAAAAATGAAAAACGGACAACACCATCTGTGCGATTCCAAGAATCAATGTCGAAATAATACAGGCCGACAAAGTCAGAAAGATCAGCTTTGTACGAAAACTTGGTTTTTTCTTCCCTTTCTTCATAAACCACCTCACTGCTGCGCCCGAAAATACTCCATACCAAATAAAATATCTCGATCCACCTGTGTTTTTAACTCCTCCAGAGATGCAAATCTGCTCTCCGGTCTCTCAAACGCACAGAATTCAATCTCCACATATTTTCCGTATGCATCTCCCTTATAATCAAATACATACACCTCTGTCAAAATCCGTTTTGCATCCGTTACCGTCGGTTTGATCCCCAGATTGCCGATTCCGCAATACCAGGTTCCATCCATTTTTACTCTGCATGCATATACGCCAAACCGGGGGGCTGCTTTTTCGGGCTTCCATGCGACATTCAAAGTGGGAAATCCCAGCGTTCTCCCGAGCTTTTGTCCATGCTCTACAACGCCCTCTGTACGGTATCGGTATCCCAAAAGCTTTTCTGCAAGTTCCACATTGCCGACTTTCAGCGCCTCTCTGATATAGGTACTGCTGATTTCCCTTTTTCGATACACTGCCTTTTCTACAATCTCCAGCTCATATCCATAGCGCTTTGCATACTGTTTCAGCATACAGATATCTCCTCGCTTCTGATGACCAAAATGAAAATCTGTTCCCACTGCAATGTATGCGGCATGCAGTTGTTCAATCAGGATCTTTTCAATAAATTCCTCTGCTTCCATCTCACGGATTGCCTCAGTAAACGGACAGATGATCAGCGTATCCACACATCCTTCCAGATATGCTTTCTTTTCCTCGCCTGTCATCAATGCTTCTTTCCCCATATCAAATGCAAAAACAACACTTTCCGCTTTTTCCTGATCCGCAAATCTTTGAATCCGGCTGATCAGTTCCTGATGTCCTCGGTGAAGACCGTCAAACTTTCCGAGTGTGACAGCTGTCCTGTTTTCTGTCTGATATTTGCTTAAGTCTGTTACGTACTGCATAATCATCCTCTTATTTCTTCCTGATCCAGAAACATCTTTTCCACAGTAAGTTTTTTCCTGTTTTTATCAAAACAGAAGATACCGATAAAATGATTTTCCAGATCGTATACACGTATCCATTCCTGATTTTTTCTTTCTTCCATATCTGTTACAAAGCGGATTGGAATCTCATTTCCGTTATACGCAAGCGCCTGCCCCTCTTTTTTTACCGTCACGGCAGGATATTGGAAAAACACTGCATCCAGAGGGGTTATAATCTCTGAAAGCTTTCCTTCCTCTCTTTTTTTCTGTATTTCTGAAAGCTTCAGACTGCTCTCAATCTCAAAACGGCTCACCTTTGTACGAAGAAGCGACTCCATACATCCAAAGCAACCCAGCTTTTCACCGATATCGTGACACAATGTCCGGATATAGGTTCCCTTGGAACAGGAAACCTCCATCCTCACACGCGGCAGTGCCATTTCCAGGATCCGGATCTCTTTGATTTCAACTTTGCGGCTTTTGCGCTCGATCGTCTTCCCTTCCCGTGCCAGCTCATACAGCTTTTTGCCGTTTACTTTCAGTGCAGAATACATGGGCGGTATCTGATCATATTCCCCCACAAAACTCATCACACAGTCTTTTACCTGCTCCTGCGTGAGTCCTTCTGTCTCTCCCACTCTCAGCACAGTTCCTGAAATATCCTGGGTATCGGTCTCTTTTCCAAGCAACAGGACCGCCTCGTATGTTTTATCCTTTTCCGTGAGCATATCACATACCTTTGTTGCTCTTCCCAGACAAACAGGAAGCACGCCTTCCGCATCCGGGTCCAGCGTGCCTGTATGTCCGATCTTCTTCTGCCCCACAATTCCACGCAGCTTTGCCACTACATCATGGGATGTGTATCCTTTTTCTTTGTATACGTTCAGAATTCCATTTACCATAACAATTCCTGTCTTTCTCTTCTATGCCTCTTTTAGCTGCAATGTAATCTGTCTAAGCAGATTGTTGATCACATCGTGCGCAGAACCTTTCATTGTAACCCCTGCTGCACGCACATGACCGCCTCCACCAAAATACTGAGCAATACTGCTTACATTGACTTTGCCCTTGGAACGCAGACTGACCTTATACTCCCGGGTGTCCGTCTCATGCAGAAAAATCGCCACTTCCACACCTTTTGTCTGCCGAAGCTGAGCCACGATTCCCTCCAGATCGCTTGGAACTGCCTCGAAAAATTCCATCTCTTTTCTGGATACAACAGAAACGACCACCTGTTTTTCTAAAACCAGCATGCTTTCTAAAAGCGCTCTCCCTAAGATCTGATTCTGGATATAGGTCTTCTCAAAATAAGTTTTTTCGATAATCTCACTGCCGTCAATTCCTTTTCTAAGCAACTGTGCGGCTGCCTCCATCGTCTCCGGAGAGGTACAGGAGTACTGAAATACTCCCGTATCATGTGCGATTCCCATATACAGTGCTTCCGCACATGCCTTACTGATCTTCTCATCTTCCAGAAGTGTATAAACCAGCTCTGATGTAGAACTTGCCTCCGGGCGAATGTAATTTAACTCTGCAAATGCATCATTGCTCACATGATGATCGATACAAACCGTATGTGCAGCCTGTCGAAGTAACGGTGCAAACGGTCCGAGCCGCTGTTCGTCCCCACAGTCCAGACAGATAAACAGATCATATGCCGTCTCTTCTGAAAGTGTATGTCTGATTTCCTCTGTACGCGAGATTATGGAAAAGGATGCCGGTATCTTTTCCAGATACAGATCAACTTCTATTTCCGGAAACTGCTCTGTAAGATACAGGTACAATCCCATCGACGATCCTACACAGTCTCCGTCCGGCCGAACATGACCGGAGAGCGCGATCCGCTTCTTTCCCTTCAAAATATCAGATAATACAATTTTCATGCTTATTTATTCATCCTCACTTTTCAAATCTTTGGTCAGATCATTGATTTTTTTCGTCATATTGACACCGTATTCAATGGACTGATCCATGATAAACCGGATCTCCGGTGTATTGCGCATGTTGATCGTTCTTGCCAGTTCACGCCGGATATATCCTTCTGCACTCTGAAGTCCTGTGATCGTATCTTCCTGGGCTTTCTTATCTCCCAGCACGCTGATGTATGCCTTACATGTCTTCAGATCAGGTGCTACTTCCACCGCTACCACGGAAGTCATCGGCGCCACTCTCGGGTCCTTGATGCCTCCGCGTAGGATGTTGCTCAGTTCTCTTTGGACTTCAGTATTGATTCTTGTGTTTTTAATACTGTTTTTCCTCATAACTGCTCCTTATTTTCTTTCTATTTCTACCATCTTGTATGCTTCTACAAGATCGCCTTCTTTGATATCATTATAGTTTTCAAATACGAAACCGCACTCGTATCCGGCTCTGACTTCTTTCACATCATCCTTGAATCGTTTCAGAGATGCCAGAGGTCCGTCAAAGATCACAATGCCGTCACGTGTCAGACGAACAGAACAATTTCGTTCAAAAGTACCGTCCTGTACATAAGAACCTGCAATCGTTCCCACTCCGGATGCCTTAAATGTCTGACGTACTTCTGCGTGTCCCAGTACCTTCTCTTCAAATACCGGATCCAGCATACCTTTCATTGCCGCTTCCACATCTTCAATCGCATTGTAGATGACTCTGTAAAGTCTTAAGTCAACGCCTTCACGGTCTGCAATCTCCTTCGCTGTCGCATCCGGACGCACGTTAAATCCGATGATGATCGCATTGGAAGCAGATGCCAGAATCACGTCGGATTCATTGATCGCACCAACTCCGCCGTGAATGATCTTGATCACAACTTCTTCATTTGACAATTTGATCAGACTCTGTTTGATTGCTTCCACAGAACCCTGTACATCTGCTTTCACTACGATGTTGAGTTCTTTTAAGTTTCCTTCCTGAATCTGATTGAACAGATCATCCAGAGACATCTTGGATTTTGTCTCTTCAAGCATCTTCACTCTGTGCTGTGAAATAAATGTCTCTGCAAAGTTTCTTGCTTCTTTTTCTGACTCGCATCCCACAAAGACTTCTCCTGCCTGCGGAACCTCATTCAATCCGAGGATTTCTACCGGCTGGGACGGACCTGCTTCTTTTACACGTCTTCCCCTGTCATCCATCATGGCTCTTACTTTTCCGTGTGCGGATCCTGCTGCAATGGCATCTCCCACACGAAGGGTACCTTTCTGTACGAGCACTGTCGCAACAGAACCTTTTCCTTTATCCAGCTCTGCCTCGATCACAAGTCCTCTTGCCACACGGTTCGGATTTGCTTTGAGCTCCATCACTTCTGCTGTCAGAAGAACCATCTCGAGAAGCTCCTGAATTCCTTCTTTTGTATGCGCGGATACCGGTACGAAAATCGTGCTTCCGCCCCAGTCTTCCGGAATCAGTTCATACTCTGTCAGTTCCTGTTTTACACGCTCAATATTTGCACTTGGCTTATCGATCTTATTGATCGCTACGATAATTTCAATTCCCGCTGCTTTGGCATGGTTGATCGCTCGATCGTCTGCGGCATCACACCGTCATCTGCTGCAACTACAAGAATCGCAATATCTGTAGAATTTGCTCCTCTCATACGCATTGCAGTAAACGCCTCATGTCCCGGTGTATCCAGGAATGTGATCTTTTCTCCGTTGATCTCTACTACAGAAGCACCGATGTGCTGTGTGATTCCACCTGCCTCGCGGTCTGTCACACTGGTATCACGGATCGCATCCAACAGAGAAGTCTTTCCATGGTCAACGTGTCCCATAACACATACAACAGGAGGACGTTTTACCATAGTAGCTTCATCTTCTTCATCTTCTTTGAGAAGCTCTTCAATGACATCTACAACTTCTTCTTTTTCACAAAGGATCTCAAATTCCATTGCGATTTCTTCTGCTGTCTCAAAATCAATTTCCTGATTCACTGTTACGATCTTGCCCTGCATGAACAGTTTCTTTACGATCACAGACGGTACCACTTTCATCTTGTCTGCCAGTTCCTGAATTGTCAGTACTTCCGGGATTGTGATCTGTTTGATTTCCTCTTCCTTTTTCACTTCCGGCTTTGGCTGTGGTCTCTGCACTTCTACTGTCGGCTTCTGCTTTCTGCCTTTTTTGCCCTTGCTTTCAAATCCTTCTTCTCTGTTTTCTTTTTTCTTGTAATCTTTTTCTTTATCTTTTGCTTTATTGCGCTGCGGTTTCTGCTGCTCTACCAATGGCGACGGAATTGAATTTCTGTCGTTTCTGTCATTTCTGTCGTTTCTTCTGGAATCCGGACGCTGACCATTTTTTGCCCCCTCGTCCTGGCGACGGTTTCCTCTCTGACCGTTTGGAGCAGAAGACGGACGCTGCCCGTTTCTTCCATCTGCCGGACGATTCTGACGGAAACCGCCTCTCTGTCCCTCTTCCGGACGTCGGTTTCCTGCCGGGCGTCCTTCCTGTGGTCTTCTGTTCTCTCTCTCTCCATTTGCCTGCGGCCCTCTCGCCGGACGATCCTGACGGGATCCATTCTGACCGGAAGCCGGACGCTGTCCGTTTCTTCCGCCTGCCGGACGATCCTGACGGGATGTTCCCTGTGTGTTCTGTCCATTTCCCGGACGGGATCCTCCCGGGCGGCGGTTTCCGCTCTTCGAATTCTGTGGGCGGAATACCTGTACGATATTTTTCTTTTTCGGAGCATCTTCCGATGTTCCTTTTCCTGCGTGCCCGCTGCGCAGTTCTGCTACGACCTCATCCGGAATGGAGCCCATGGAAGTTTTCGCCTCCACATTCTTTTTCTCCAGAATCTCCATCAGGTCTTTATTTTCCATCCCCAGCTCTTTTGCCAGTTCATGCACTCTTAATTTCGTCATACTCAAACTACCTCCTCTATGCAATCGTATTATTTTTTATTTCCAGTTGTTTTCGAATTCCTTTTGCAAATCCTTCGTCCAATATCGCCAGAGATGCACGGAACTCTTTTCCCATTGCATGCCCTAAGGTATCTTTATCTCCGTAAAAATAAATTGGAACCTCATAAAACTTACACATATCCCGGAATTTCTTTTTGGTGTTATCCGATGCATCTTCCGCTACGATCACCAGTGCAGCTTTCCCGGATTTTGTCTCATTTTCTGTCATGAATTCACCACTGGCACATTTTCCTGCCTTTGTGGCCAGCCCGATCAGGGACAGCACTCTATCTTGCTTCAAATTGTTCCATCTCCTTTTCCAGCCGTTCATATACTTCTTTTGGAATTGCCTGCTTAAACGAACGTTCCAGCCCTTTATTTTTTGCCGCCTTTGCAAAACACTCACTTGAAAGACAGACATAAGCACCCCGTCCGTTTTTTCTGCCGGTCGTATCCAATACAAATTCATCGTCTTCTGTCCGCAGAACTCTGAGCAGTTCCTTTTTGGCTTTCATTTCTCCACATCCGACACATTTGCGCATCGGAATTTTCTTTTTACCGTTCAAATACCTCACCTCTCAAAAGAGTTTATTCTTCCTCTGCCTCTACAAACTCAATCTCTTCGTATGCATCTGCATCTTCCGGATATCCGTCTGTATAGTTGACAGTTTCCTCATAATCCTCTGCATATCCGTCTTCTTCCATCATGTTCATCTGATCCATGTAATCCTCCGGGAGTTCTCCGGACTCGATCGCCTGTGTCTCGCTCTTAATGTCGATCTTATATCCTGTCAGACGCGCTGCCAGCCTTGCATTCTGACCTTCTTTTCCGATTGCAAGAGACAACTGGTAATCCGGCACAATAACACTTGCCACTTTTTCATCCGGATCTGCCATAACAGAGATCACCTTTGCAGGACTTAAGGCATTCTCGATCAGAAGAGCCGGGTTATCACTCCAGTTGATGATGTCGATCTTTTCTCCTCTGAGCTCTTCCACAACCGCATTGACTCTGGCACCGTTCATTCCGACACATGCTCCGACCGGATCTACATTCTCATCATTTGACCATACAGCCATCTTTGTACGGGATCCTGCCTCACGGGCAATGCTCTTGATTTCAACGGTTCCGTCCTTCACCTCTGCAACTTCTGCTTCAAACAGACGTTTCACCAGTTCCGGATGTGTACGGGAAACCAGGATCTTTGGTCCCTTCGGAGTGTTCTTCACTTCTACAATGTACAATTTAATGCGGTCTGTCGGTTTAAACACTTCTCCTTTGACCTGCTCATTTTCTGTGAGCATGGCATCTGCTTTACCCAGATTGACACTGATATTTTTGCCAACATAACGCTGCACAATACCTGTTACAATGTCTTTCTCTTTTTCAAAATACTGATCGTATACTACTTTTCTTTCTTCCTCGCGGATCTTCTGAAGAATCAGGTTTTTCGCATTCATTGTTGCAATACGTCCAAACTCTTTGGACTGTACCGGAACCTGACAAACATCTCCGATCTGCAGTGCAGAATCAATCTCTTCCGCATCTTCCAGTGTGATCTCGATTGCCGGATCAAACACTTCCTCAACTACTTCTTTTTCTGCGTAAACAGCATAATCACAGGTCTCTCTGTTCATGATCACCTTGATGTTATCCGATGTCCCGAAGTGTTTTTGCAGGCACTGATGAGAGAGTTTTCAATCGCATCCATCATGGTATCTCTGCTGATGTTCTTCTCTTTTTCAAGAATTGTCAAAGCTTCCATTAATTCTGTGTTCATTGTTTCATTTCCTCCTAATTTAAAAATCCAACGCTAAACGGATAAGTGCAATTTCACTTTTTTCAAATGTCTGTGTACTGTCATCTTCATATGAGATCGTCACTGTGTTCTGATCAAATTCTTTCAGAATTCCAACAAATTCTTTCTGTCTGTTAATCGCACGGTACGTACGGGATCTCCACTTCCTGTCCCACGCTTCTGATAAAATCTTTTTCTTTCTTCAAAGGTCTTCCAAGCCCTGGAGAGCTCACCTCAAAAATATAGGAATCTTCGATGTAGTCTTTCTCATCCAGAATGTCTGAAAATCTTCTGCTTACCACTTCGCAGTCATCCACTGTGATCCCTCCCGGCTTGTCGATATATGCTCTCAGATACCAGTTTCCTGCTTCTTTTACATATTCTACATCTACCAGCTCGAATCCCTGTTCTGCTACGATCGGCTCTAAAAGTTCTTCTGTCTGTTTTTCATATTCTTCTCTTCTTGACACGTCAAACTTCCTTTCTATCTCACTTTTTTATTTTCCAGTATCGTTATCTTCTCCCGCATGACCGCATGATATGTAAAAAGCCCTATCATACAAAGAAGAGTGAACTTTCGTTCACTCTTCTGCCGGATTGATTATGTAACTATAGACAGTATAGCACCATTATCTGGTGAAAGCAAGGGATAAATCAAATTTATGTTCTTTTTATGTTACTGTTCACACCAATCCCCACCTATCCATGCGCAATCGTCGTGCTTGCGCACTCCAGTGTCGCACTTCGTGCTAGATTGCTTATGTATTGGTGGTGACTGGTTCCACCGGATGTAAATATAGATTCTTTCCCTTACATGCAAGCATGACGGTTCAGAACCTATATTTAACATCCGGTGTGAACAGTAACTTTTTTATCATTTCCTCTGCTTCGTCCCGACACCGTCTCTCTTAGCCAGTTTCAGACGGTTCAAGGTCACTTCTTTTTCTCCATATTTCACTTTTGTATCTGTTCCCTCTTCAAACAGATGGATCTGCTCCAGCTCATCCGTTTTCTGAAGCTTGATTCCGCGCACGCCGACTGCACCTTTTTTCTTTTCCGGAATCTCTGCTGTCAGAAATCTTAAGAAATATCCATCTCTTGTCTGCAGCACAATATTCTGATTCTCCTGAACCATCCCAACATGGATCAGTGCATCCTCTTCCTGGAGCTTGGTTGCTGCAATGGTTCGTTTTGCCACCTGGAACTCACTACCGTCTACTCGCTTGATCATTCCTTGCTTTGTGGCAAACAAAAGCTTCTCAAACGCGATCTGCTGTGCGTCACAGATCGTCACAATCTGTTCTTCACTGCTGCTGTAATTGCTCACATTGTCAATCGGAACGCCTTTATCCCGGAATCTTCCATATGGCAGATCCATCACTTTGATCTGATGCATTTTTCCGGTATCCGTAAACAGACAGATTTTTCCGGTATTCAGACAATTTACAACATATTTATTCTCACTGTCTGCCGCCTCTTTGTTTCGCTCATACACACTCACATCCACTGTTTTCGCATACCCGAAGCGATCCATCAAAAAGATCACTTCCTGCTCTTCTACTTTCTTTTCTTCAAACACTGCCGCCTCTCGCATTTTCAATCGCAGTACGGCGCTTTCTTCCATACTCTTTTTTAAATGCATCCAGCTCTTCCATGATCAGCGTTGCCATGGAATCATAATGATTCAAAATATCTTCATAGCGGGCAATATTTTTCAGCGTTGTCTCGTGTTCTTTCTGCAGCGCTTCAATTTCCAGACCAATCAGTTTATACAACCGCATTTCCAGAATTGCAGATGCCTGTCTTTCCGTAAAACGGAGCATAGCCGCCATCTTTTTCGAAATCTGAGATTTAAACTTGATGTTCTCTGTGATTCCCTGCGTCAGACATGCTTTGGCATCTTTGACAGACTTGCTTCCCCGCAGAATCTCAATGATCAGATCGATCACGTCACAGGCTTTGATCAAACCTTCCTGCACTTCTTTTTTATCCAGTTCTTTTGCGAGAAGCGTTTTGTATTTTCTCGTGGTCAGCTCAAACTGAAAATCCACATGATGCTCAATGATCGCCTTTAATCCCAGCGTTTCCGGCCTTCCGTTTGCCACGGCCAGCATATTGACTCCGAATGTATCCTCCAGACGCGTCTTTTTGTAGAGCATATTTTTCAGATTTTCCACATCCGCGCCTTTTTTCAGTTCCAGTACGATCCGGATTCCTTCTTTGGAAGACTGGTTGGAAATATCCACGATATCTGTTGTCTTTTTTGTTTCTACAAGATTGCAGACGTCATTCAAAAACTTTCCGATTCCGGCTCCGATCATAGTATATGGAATTTCTGTAATGACAAGCTGTTTTTTACCGCCTTTTAAATCTTCTACTTCTACCTTTCCGCGGATCTTGATCTTCCCCTGTCCGGTCTCATAGATTTCAGGAAGATCATCTTTATTGACCACAATACCGCCTGTCGGAAAATCCGGTCCTTTGATGTATTTCATCAGCTGTTTTGTCGTAATGGCGTCATTTTTCATATAAGCCTTTACCGCATCAATGACTTCTCCCAGATTGTGTGTCGGGATACTCGTTGCCATTCCGACTGCGATTCCTTCCGCTCCATTGATAAGAAGATTCGGAACCCGCACCGGAAGTACCAGAGGTTCTTTTTCTGTCTCATCAAAGTTCGGTCCGAAATCAATGATATCCTTGTCCAGATCCGCAAGGTATGCCTCCTGAGTAAACTTGGTCAGACGTGCTTCTGTATAACGCATGGCAGCTGCTCCGTCGCCTTCGATGGAACCAAAATTTCCATGTCCGTCCACCAGCACCATTCCCTTTTTGAATTCCTGTGCCATAACCACTAAAGACTCATAAATGGAACTATCACCATGAGGATGATATTTACCCATCGTATCTCCCACGATACGGGCACATTTCCGGTATGGCTTGTCATAGCGGATCCCTAATTCATACATATCGTAAAGTGTCCGTCTCTGTACCGGTTTCAGTCCGTCTCTCACATCCGGAAGGGCACGGGATATGATGACACTCATCGCATAATCAATATAGGACTTGCGCATCACATCCGAGTATTCTGTTCTGATTATCTGTGATTCACTGCTCATATCTTTTCTCCTCTAAGCCTGAACTTCTGCTATATATCCAGTTCTGCCTCTGTTGCATTTTCGTAAATAAACGCCCTTCTCGGCGGGACTTCCGTACCCATCAGCATCTCCGTCACACCGGAGGCCATTCTGGCATCCTCGATCTCTACCAGCTTCAAAATCCGGGTTTCCGGATTCAGCGTCGTTTCCCAAAGCTGATCTGCATCCATCTCTCCAAGACCTTTGTATCTCTGAAGAGTAAATCCACCGTCATGTGTCCTCCGGTACTTTTCCAGAGCTTTGTCATCATACAGGTACTCTTCCTCTCCTTTTTTCGGCATCACTTTATAAAGCGGCGGCATTGCAATATAGACATGCCCCTCGTAGATCAATTCCGGCATGAACCGGTAGAATAGCGTCAGAAGCAATGTCGAAATATGGCTCCATCCACATCCGCATCTGCCATAATGATGATCTTGTCATAGCGAAGCTTTGTAATGTCAAAATCATTGCCGTATCCTTCGGAAAATCCACATCCAAATGCATTGATCATGGTCTTGATCTCTGCGTTGGCAAGCACCTTGTCAATGCTGGCCTTCTCCACATTCAGGATCTTTCCTCTGATCGGCAGGATTGCCTGGTAGTTCCGGTTTCTGGCTGTCTTTGCCGAACCGCCCGCAGAATCTCCCTCTACGATAAAAATCTCACATTTTTTTGCATCCCGGCTCTCACAGTTTGCCAGTTTCCCATTGCTGTCAAACGAATATTTCTGCTTTGTCAGAAGATTCGTCTTCGCCTTTTCCTCCGTCTTTCGGATCTTTGCAGCCTTCTCCGCACAGGACAATACTTTTTTCAGCGTCTCTACGTTCCGGTCAAAATACAGAACAATCTCATCTCCGGTCACTTTTCCGGTGGCTTTTGCTGCATCCGGGTTGTCCAGCTTTGTCTTGGTCTGCCCTTCAAACCGCGGATCCGGATGCTTGATGGAAATAATCGCGGTCATCCCGTTTCGGATATCTGCTCCTGTAAAATTCGAATCCTTCTCTTTTAAAATACCAAGCTCTCTGGCATATTGATTCATGACCGTCGTAAATGTTGTCTTAAATCCGGTCAGATGGGTTCCCCCTTCTGCATTGTAAATATTGTTGCAAAATCCCAGCACGTTCTCATGGAACTCATTGACATACTGAAATGCCGCTTCGACTTCGATTCCTTCTGCTGTTCCCTTGAAGTAGATCGGATCGTGAAGCACTTCCTTTTTCTGATTCAGATCCCGGATAAATCCCAGAATTCCATCCGGTTCATAATATTCAATATGTTCCTGCGAATCCGGACGTTTGTCATCAAATACAATCGTCAGCTCGGGATTGAGATAAGCAGTTTCATGAAGACGACTTTTCACTTCCTCTGCCCGGAATTTTGTCTTCTCAAAAATCGTATCGTCCGGTAAAAAATTGACCTTGGTTCCGGTCTTTCTTGTCTTTCCGATGGTTGGAAGCAGTCCATCCTCCAACTCCACCACTGGAACTCCGCGCTCATAGCGGTCGTGGTGAATATATCCCTCTCTGCTGATCTGCACATCCATATAAACGGACAGCGCATTGACAACCGAAGAACCAACACCGTGCAGTCCTCCGCTCGTCTTATAGGCACTATCGTCAAATTTTCCGCCTGCATGCAATGTCGTATATACAAGACGTGCCGCAGAGATTCCTTTCTGATGCATCCCCACCGGAACGCCTCGTCCGTCATCCTCCACCGTAGCAGAACCGTCCTTTTCCAGTGTCACATGAATATTTTTACAAAATCCCGCCAGATGCTCATCCACTGCATTGTCCACAATCTCATAGATCAGATGGTTGAGTCCTTTTGTCGAGACACTTCCAATATACATTCCAGGTCTTTTGCGTACAGCCTCCAACCCTTCCAGAACAGAAATACTGTCCGCATCATATGTATTGCTTTTTCCCATATTTTCTCTCCTAATACAAACTTCTTCCATTTGTCGCTAACGTTCAGAATATCATGTTTTCCTTCTTTTTTCAAACACTTTTTTCGAAAGTACGTTCTTATCCAATCACCTGACACAACGTCTCCGCCAGTACTTCCATGGCATTTTTCATCTCCTGCACCGTATTGGTCTGGGCCCCTGCCTCGATCAGAAGAGATTTTGGAAGCAGATGCAGATTATAGCGGTACGCACGCAGATAAATGTGTCTGGCAAATCCGGGAAACATCCTCTCAGATGCCAGTTCCATCTGAAGAGAAAAGGCAAGATTATCCTGAATGTACGGATTTGGCAGATAGGTGATATCTCCGTTTGCCCGTGTTCTGCTCAGTCCGTTAAAATACATGATCTTCGCTGTCGGCTTTCCATTCACCTCGGTCACAAGATGTGTCCCCTCTGCCACACCATCTCTGTGCAGATCAATGGCTACCTCAATGGTCGGATTTGCTTCCAGAATCGGGCGCACACCTGCCTCTGCATACTCATACGCGTTGCTTCTGTCCAGCTGTCCGTTGATGATGTCATAGACACCTTTATCATGGATCGTTTCAATCCCTTTCTGATTCAAAAGTTCTGTCAGATAATCCCCGATTCCTACAATACTGGTAGAGGGGTCACCGGGAATGGAATCTGCAAATTCTTCCTGGGAATGGGTGTGAAAAATTAAAATTTTCGGCCCCTTCTGCTTCCGGTCGATCTTCATGCTCCTTCCAAGAAGATCATCTGCATTCAACTGCTCCGGTCCGATCATCGTAGAACTGTCTACCGTATAAAAATTGCTCAAAAGATAGTCAAAGTCCCGCAGTCTTTCAATCGACATATCGATGGAAGATTTGCTCTCCCCCAGATTTGCCGGCACTTCCGCAGTCTTGCTCTCTCCCACCAGATTCCCATCTGCATCCACAACGCTTTCATCGTTGGCCTGCTTCTCCAGTATTTTCGCCAGCGTCTCCTCATCCTCCACTTCCTGCTCCAGATTCTCCCTGTCAGAAACATATTTTACTAAAGGCAGCCAGGAAAGTGCTTTTTCCCGAAACCAGTCTTTCGAACTTCTGGTCTCATCCGCTCTCTGATAGGCCACCCCGGCATGTACATTTTTTCTGTATACTCCTGTAACACCTGCCTGCTTTCATATCTAAATGCCCTCCAAAATTCTTTTCCTCCGATCAGCGCCGCCAGAAGCACAAGCGCTGCCATCAGCATCCATGCCCGGCTTTGTTCTCTCTTCATATCCACACCAGTCCTTTGCACGATTTCTGCCAACACACCTGGGGTATTTATATGAGACAAATTTTCCTTTTATGACTCTTCTGCGTTAGAAAAAAGCAGATTTAAACCTTCCGAAATCGTATAGCTGATCTGTTTCACCATTTCATCCACGTCTTTTGGCGTCACAAACATCCCGTTTAAATGCGGAGCGATCAGTTCTTTGATCAGTTCATACTTTTCTGCCGCATTGTAAGAACGGAGCACTTCCCCCACACTTTTTAATGCCTCAGAAGATTCCAGCGCCAAAATCAGGTTCTCCATCGTATCATTGACAATGGTTGCCGCATCCACAACTGTCGGAACTCCGATCCCGATCACCGGAACTCCGATGGATTCTCTGGTAATTCCGTTTCTGTGATTTCCCACTCCGGAACCCGGATGGATTCCGGTATCTGCGATCTGGATCGTACGGTTTAATCTCCGACTGTTTCTTGCTGCCAGCGCATCCACTGCAATCACAAGATCCGGTTTCGTTTCTTTTACCACACCACGGACCACCTCTACAGTTTCCATTCCCGTCTGTCCCATCACACCCGGAGCCAGTGTGCTGACCAGATTCACATGCTGCATTCCCATCGCATATTTTCCGTACTCCTTGACAATATGCCTTGTCGCACACAGATTGTCTGTCACATAAGGACCAAGCGCATCCGGTGTCACCTGACGGTTTCCGAGCCCTACAATCAGAACGGAAAGTTCTTCTGTTTTTACATTCTGCGCTTTTAAGAGCTCCTGCACAAATCCTGCAATTTTCTCTGAAACCTCTCTATGGTAGTCTGTGTCCGGCACTGCCATATTCGGCGCTTCTAATGTAATGTAGGTACCCACCGGTTTCCCCATTGCTTTTGCACCTTTTTCCGTCTCAATCTTTACCCGGGTGATCCGGATTTCTTTTTCCTTATCATAGTCCTCCTCCAGAATCACTCCCTGTATCTCGACATGATCCGACTCAAAACGCTCCTTTTCCTCCAGTGCCAAATCTGTACGAACACTATACTTTTCCAACATTTTCGCTCAACCTCGCTTTTTCTCCATTTGCCGATAATATTTCCAATAATTTGAGAAATATGTATTGACAACCCTGACCAGTTGGAATAAAATAAATGAGTATGTTCCGTTAGAACGTCCGTGTCCGAGTCTGGCGGGATTATGAATTCACTATTTGAAAATATTTCATACTATTTGGAGGTGTACAGATTGGCTAACATTAAATCTGCTAAAAAAAGAATTTTAGTTAACGAAACAAAAGCTGCTAAAAACAAAGCAATCAAATCAAGAGTAAAGACTTCTGTAAAGAAAGTAGAAGCTGCAGTTGCTCAGAAAGATATGGAAGCTGCAAAAACAGCTCTCAAAGCAGCAATCGGAGAGATCAGCAAAGCAGGAAGCAAAGGTGTTTACCACAAAAAAACTGTTTCCAGAAAGATTTCCCGTCTTACAAAAGCTGTAAACGGAATTGCTTAATTTTTGATATAAATATGAATCATAAAAAGACATCCGCTACCGTCATGGCGAATGTCTTTTTTGTTTATGCTCCCGCATTCTGAAGCAGATCAGAATTTTACAAGACCGAATGTATTGACAATTCCATCCAGTTTCTGCCCCTCCCTGCACAGCGGGCAGTCTTTGGCTGCATATCCTTTATAATCCGGCAGATCAGAAACCGTAAAGATTGACCTGACATCCATACCTGCTGCCCGGTTGACCGCACTGAATACTGCACAGATACCACATACACGTCCACCGTAATACAGCACTGCTTCCACGGCTTTTGCAAGCAAAGCACCGGTCGTCACAGAATCTGTCAGGATCAGTACCTGCTTCCCTTCGATCATACGCTGGTTACTGTCCCGAAACAGTATCTGTCCCATGGTATCAAACTCCGGTGTCACAACCGAAATATTATTTCCTGCACTCATGGAAATCCTGCCTGTATCCGCCAGATGTTCTGCCATAAATGCGCCGATCACTTCTGTATTTTTCAGACATACGATGGTTTCTACCATAGTACCGGTTTTGTACTCTTCTGCCAATGTAGCTGCCGTCTCTCTTGCATTATTATGCCGTGTCTTGACAGTAGACATATCAATATACGTGTTCACGTGCGAATTCATCGTCGCAAAATGTCCACCCATCAATTTGATACGTGCTTTCGGATTTTTTCTGGAACGAAGGTTTACAAATTCTTCTGTCATAGTATCCACTCCTCTCATTGAAAGATTTTCGTGTAAGTTATGACATTATTTTAGCATATTTCATTTGATTTTTCATTAAATTCTGAATATTTCGTTTTATTCTTCATTCTGCGCGCCTAATGTATCCAGGTAGACACGTTCAATATGCATTGCCAGGTAACCGACTTCCATTTTTTCCAGCCTGATCTTGCAGCCGCGTTCAATTTTTTCACAGATCGCTGCTGCCAGCGCAAATGACTCCGGATGTTTTTCTTCCATATATTCATTCATATCCAACTTGATGCTCTCTCCCCGCACTGCCCGCATAACCATGTATTTCACATGATTCATCAGACGGTTATATGCAAGAGACATGACATCGATCTTTTTTCCACTTTCCCGCTCCAGAACCTGCACACATTCCCGGATTGCTCCTGCCATCTGCATTGCTGCCGATACACTCTCATCCTCGATTGCTGAGTGAATATGAAGCGCTACATATCCGATTTCATGTGCATCAATCTCAATTCCCAGTCTTTTCTGAAGAATTTCTTTTAATTGGGATGCAACCTCATACTCGCTGTGGAACAATACCCTGATGTCCTCTGTCAATGGATTACTGATCTGTTCCCCACTTAAGATACGATCTGCTGCAAAAGAAATATGATCTGCCAGCGGAAACAGGATTCTCCTGTCAATCGTGCCAAATTTCATCTCTGCTTTTTGCAGAATTTCATCTGCGATCTCCAGATATTCCGGAGAAATGCTTTTTGCCAGTTCTTTTGTAATCCCCCGTTCCGTATCTTCTTTCAAAGAATACCGGGTGCAGTTATCCGGCGCTTCAAATCTCTGGCTGATTTTTTTCCCAAAACCAATTCCTTTTCCCAGCAGCACATATTCTATATTTTCTTCCATATTAATCGCGATCACGCCATTGTTATTCAACACTTTACTTACTCTGTACATGACATTCCCCCGGTTTTTGTTTTCTGATAACAGGGTATCAAAATATTGCCAAAAAGTAAAGCGGACCTGAACGGTCCGCTCATTTTTTTATTTTTCGGTTGGTGATTGATGCGGACAGTAACATTTTCCGCAATCAATACTATGCTTCATAAACATCCACGGCAAACAATGGTTCTCCCGCCTTTATCTCTCCTTCTTTCAAAAGACGAACCTTCTGATTGTCTCCTAATTCTGTACACAGAACCGGTGAACAAAGAGACGGTGCATGTTCTTTCAGATAGGAAATATCGATTTTCATCAACGGCTCCCCTTTTTTCACTTTCTGTCCGTTTTCCACAAAAACTTCAAATCCCTGTCCGTTCAGTGCACTGTATCGATTCCGATATGCAGCAGAAGTGCCATTTGGGAATCTGTCTGGAATCCCAGCGCATGCTTGGTCTCAAACACAAACACAACCTCACCGTCTTCCGGCGCAAGGATCATCCCGTCTGTCGGAATTACTGCTGCTCCGTCTCCCATCATTTTTCCGGCAAATCCCTCATCCGGAACCTCTGAAAGCTCCACTGCATTTCCCGTAATCGGGCTGGATATGATCACAGTTTCCTTTACTTTTTCCTCTGAATCCTGCTCTTTTGAACTTGTAGTCTGCACCTCTTCCGGTTCAGAAGCTGCTTCTTCTGCGAAAGCAGTTGTTTCTCCCAGAGGCATATCTTCTGCGGTTTCCAGATAGTCCTCCAGATTCGCTTTGATCACAGTTACATGCGGCCCATAGATTACCTGTACTCCCTGGCCTTTTTTTACAATTCCTCTGGATCCTGTCTGCTTGAGGATCTCATCTTTTACCTTTCCTGCATCCTTTACTGTGATACGAAGTCTTGTGGCACAGCAATCCACATCACTGATATTGCTCTTTCCACCAAGACCTTCTGTAATCATAGCACTGACAGGATCTGCAGCTGCTCCTGCATCTCCTTTTTTACTGCTTTCTTTTCTTGCATTGACATCTGCTTTTGTATACAGCTTTGTCGCTGTATCATCGTCTTCACGTCCCGGTGTCTTAAAATCAAATTTTTTGATCAGGAACGTAAAAATCACATAATACAAAATAAAGTAAATAATTCCCACCGGAATCACCCGCATCCAGCTTGTCTTCTCATTTCCCTGCAAAATACCAAACAGGAAGAAATCCAAAAATCCACCGGAGAATGTCAGTCCTACTGCGATATTCAGCATATGCGCGATCATATAAGCCGAACCTGCCAGTACAACCTGAACCGCAAATAATGCCGGTGCTACAAACAGGAAGGAAAACTCTAACGGCTCTGTGATACCTGTAAGCATACAAGCCAATGCTGCGGAAAGCAACAATCCACCTGCCGCTTTTTTCTTTTCCGGCTTTGCACAGCGGTACATTGCAAGAGCTGCACCCGGAAGTCCAAAGATCATAAAGATAAACTCACCGGAAAAATATCTGGTCGCATCTGCGCTGAAATGCACTACATTGGCTGAATCCGCCAGCTGGGCAAAGAAAATATTCTGACCTCCCTGTACCATCTGTCCGGCAACTTCCATGCTGCCTCCCACGCAGTCTGCCAGAACGGCATATAAAATACATGATGCAGTCCAAATGGGATCAGCGCACGTTTGATAATACCGAAAATCAACGTTCCCACATATCCGCTTCCTGTGACCAGACCACCCAAAGCGTAAATTCCATTCTGGACCGGAGGCCAGATAAAGTACATTCCGATACCTACAAACATGTATACAATTGTAGAAATGATCGGTACAAACCGGGAACCGCCGAAAAATGATAATGCGTTCGGGAGCACGATCTTGTGAAACCGATTATGCAGCGCCGCAACACCAAGCCCTACGATAATACCGCCGAACACTCCCATCTGAAGAGACTGTATCCCGCAGACAGAAGCAACGGTTCCTTCCAGCACATTTTTTGCGATTTCTCCGTCTGCCGTGATTTCTCCGTTTACTACAAGCATACCATTGATCGCTACATTCATTACAAAATATGCAATCAGTGCAGACAGTGCAGATACTTCTTTCTCCTTTTTCGCCATTCCGATCGCTACACCTACCGCGAAAATCAACGGCAGATTATCGAACACCGCACTTCCGACCTTGTTCATGATCGTAAGAAGTGCATGGAGCACTGTACCGTCTCCCAATATCTTTTGAAGTCCATACGTTGCAATGGTTGTCTCATTCGTAAAAGAACTTCCAATTCCCAGCAGCAGACCTGCTACCGGAAGAATCGCGATCGGAAGCATAAAGGATCTTCCGATTCGCTGTAAAACACCAAAAATCTTGTCTTTCATTTTCCACTTCTCCTTTTCTCTGTTTTTGATGCATTTGATCTTGATGGATAGTATTTCAGATTTCATGCCCGTGCATCCTATTTCCAGAGAAAAACAGAAAAAAAAGACACCAACCCACATAAACATCTAAAATAAAGTCCATGTAAGGTTAATGCCTGCCGTACAGTTACACACCTGATATAAATTCATTATAGTCAGTGTCCCTTTGATTGTCAATTTCTTTTTTTGCCATATTATCGATTTTTTCTGTTACTGCGAACAGCAACTTCCTTCTCTCAGCTTTGGCCAGATTGTAAGCAACATGGTTACAAAACATGCCGTACCGCCAATAACATTGGAAATCGGTTCTGCCCAAAACACTCCATCTGTCCCCAGATTTCCGATCATTGGAAGCAGCATGGTCAACGGAATGACAATGATGACCTTTCGAAACAGAGAAAAAAAGACGGCCTGTTTCGCACGGTTTAACGCAACCGCTGTAGACTGTCCCGCAAACTGCAGCGCCATCATAAAGATTCCACAAAAATAGATCCGCATGGCAGAAACACCGTACTGCAAAATTCCCGGTTCTTTGGTAAACATCTGAAGAAAGAAACGAGGTTCTAAAAATAACACTGCCCAGACAACCGTTGTAAAAACAATACATCCGACCGCAGTAAAACGGATTGCAGATTTTACTCTCTGATAACACCCTGCCCCGTAATTATATCCAATCACAGGCTGCGATGCCGCCGTCAGTCCTGTCACCGGCATTGTCACAATTTCCCGCACCGAGTTGATCACTGTCATAATCCCAACGTAAATATCACCCCCGTACCTCTGGAGCGTTGCATTACACACAATCTGCACAAGCCCGTTTGTAACAGACATCACAAATCCCGATGATCCCAGAAAGATGATTTCTTTTACAAGCTTCCACTCCAGATGCATTGCTCTTTTGGAGAGTCGAAGAATCGCCTTCTTCCCTGTCAGAAACTTCATCACCCAGGCTGCAGATAAGCCCTGGGAGATCACCGTTGCAAGGGCTGCTCCCTGTACTCCCATATCCAGTCCGAAAATCAGGATCGGATCCAGCACAATATTGGTAAATGCGCCAAGCATTACCGTGAGCATTCCGATTTTCCCAAATCCCTGAGAATTGATGAACTGATTCATCCCCAGACTGATCATGACAAACACGGTTCCGCACAGATAGATACTGATGTATGCGTTTGCATACGGAAATGTCGCACTGCTCGCTCCAAACAGATACAACAGCGGTTTTCGGAATATAAGACGGATTCCCATCAGAAGTCCCCCTGTGAAAAGAAGCATCGAACACGAATTTCCCATCACCTTCTCTGCCTTTTCTTCTTCATGGCTGCCTCTTGCAATGGAACAAAGGGGTGCTCCTCCCATTCCAAATAAATTAGCAAATGCCGTGATGATTGTAATAATCGGAAGTGCCAGACCAATTCCCGTCAGTGCATTCGCAGATACGCCCTGTAAGTGTCCGATATAGACTCTGTCTACCACACTGTACAGGACATTGATCAGTTGTGCCAGCGTCATGGGAACTGCAAGATTTAAAATATTCTTTGCAATGCTTCCCTGACTGAAATCATTTTCTCTTTCCATAGTATTTCCTTTTGCACGCCTCCTCACGCCGACTGCTCAACAAGAACAGCCAGATACTTGTGCAAGCACAATATCTGGCTGTTCTTATTGGGGTGAGCAGCTTTCCGCCTTTCACTGTCCTTAGTTGTTGATCAGTTTATCTTCATCACTCCAGCTGTAGAGTTTTCTGATTTCTGCTCCTACTTTTTCTGATGGATGTTCAGATGCCAGTTTTCTCATTGCTCTGAAGTGTGCCTGACCACCGGCTGGTGACATATCAAGCAGGAAGTCTTTTGCAAATGTTCCATCCTGAATATCGGAAAGAATTTTTTTCATTGCTTTCTTTGTATCTTCTGTGATGATCTTTGGTCCTGTAATGTAATCACCATATTCTGCTGTATTGGAAATAGAGTATCTCATTCCTGCAAATCCGGACTGATAGATCAGATCTACGATCAGTTTCATCTCATGGATACACTCAAAGTATGCATTTCTTGGATCGTATCCCGCTTCACACAGTGTCTCGAATCCTGCCTGCATCAATGCGCATACACCACCGCAAAGTACTGCCTGCTCTCCGAAAAGGTCTGTCTCTGTCTCTGTTCTGAAATCTGTCTCCAGAAGTCCTGCTCTTGCTCCACCGATCGCAAGACCATATGCAAGTGCACGATCCAGTGCTTTTCCTGTGTAATCCTGCTCTACTGCTACCAGACAAGGAGTTCCCTTACCAGCCTGATATTCACTTCTTACTGTATGTCCCGGTGCTTTTGGCGCGATCATCGTAACATCTACATTTGCAGGAGGTACGATCTGTCCGAAATGGATCGCAAAACCATGTGCAAACATCAGCATGTTTCCTTCTTCCAGGTTCGGCTCAATATCATTTTTATACATTGCAGCCTGTTTTTCATCATTGATCAGAATCATGATCACATCTGCTTTTTTCGCTGCCTCTGCTGCTGTAAATACTTCAAATCCCTGTGCTTCTGCTTTTGCCCAGGATTTGCTGCCTTCGTAAAGTCCGATGATGACGTTGCATCCGGATTCCTTTAAATTCAATGCATGTGCGTGTCCCTGACTTCCATATCCGATAATCGCAATTGTCTGTCCCTCTAATACGGAAAGGTTACAATCTTCCTGATAATAAAGTTTTGCTGCCATTTTTCATTCCTCCTAAATTTTCTGCACTGCCGCAGTTTTCTGTTTTTATAGTTAAAGGCTCCTGCCTTTAGCATACTGTTTTCATCTAGCCAATATATGTAACATCTTCACAGCCTCTGGACAATCCTGTGATACCGGTTCTTGCCAGTTCCAGAATCTCATACCCTTTCAGAAGGTTCATAAAGCCTTCCAGTTTGGACTGTGTCCCTGTCAGTTCGATGATCATGGACTCCTCCTGTACATCCACGATCTTCGCACGGAAAATATCCGCAATGGAATTGATCTCACCTCTCTGTGCTGCTGTCACGCGAACCTTTATCATAATCAGTTCGCGAAATACAGATTCTCCATCCTTTAACAGCTTGATCTCAATGACATCTTCCAGTTTTCTGACCTGATTTTCAATCTGCGATAAAATCAGCTCGTCTCCGGATGCCACCACTGTAATTCTGGTAAATCTCGGATCTGCCGTCGTTCCGGCTGTAATACTGTCGATACTGTATCCTCTTCGGCTGAACAGACCTGCAATTCTGCTCAGAACACCCGGATTGTTATCGACCAAAAGAGAATAAACCTGTTTTCTCATACTTTGTTTCCCACCTTCTTTTAAAAACCGAGTGCGTTCTGTTTTTTATTATATTAGCAAAGCGCACTTCCGTTGTCAAGCTTTTTTTCGATAAAGTGTAAAAGTGCCTCTATCAATTTGTTTTATTGAGCTTCCTTCCTCAATATCTCTTTCGGAGGTTCAATTTCATATGCGATCGTATGCTCCGTCAGTTCTGACAATCCTTTGAGTTTCTTGTTGATCAATTCTCTCATGCAATTGGGAACATGCTCCTGGTGTGCCCTGTGAATTGCCACGCACTCTTTACAGTTTCCATGATAACGGCAGGCCTTTTTACACGGACAGTGATCTTTCTCTTTATATTCTTCTCGAAAGGCTGCAGCAAACTCCTCCTGTAATCGAAGCCCTTCCTTTCGGTTGCCCTTATGAAATTCTGCATGCTGCCTTTTCTTTTTCATTTCCTTCAATGATCATCTACGCTTCTCCTTTTTGTATTTTATTAAAGATGAATTTTAAAATCTCCAAAATCAAAGATTCCGCTTCCCTGTTTCCACTTCTTTTCTTTGTCTAATTTTCTGCATGCACTTTCAATCCTGTCTGCCAAATCTGTTGAAATCGAAAAGCTGTGATGTCCCGGTGAATGTCCCGGGGTATGAACAACTTGCACCGTTCGTTCTCCCAGATTGAAAATTTCCCCATCAGAAAACGTACTCTGCACATCTCCTTGAAATAACTGATACTTTTCCAAATCAAATTCTTCTGGAAACTGACACTCCCGGCAGGTCAGATTCCTTTTCACCTGCTGCAGCGATATCGGAAATTTCTCTGATATCCAATCTTTCTCCAAAATGTGGACGCCAATATTTTCAAAATATTGATATCCTCCTATATGATCCCAGTGAACATGAGTCGTTACAACAAAGATTGGAAGCATTGTCAATTTATCAACAACTTCTTTGATATTAGCCACTCCCAAACCTGTATCAATCAGAAGTGCTCTTTTCGTGCCACACAACAGATAACAATGTGTTTCTTCCCAGTGCTGATATTCACTAATTGCATATGTATCTTCATCAATTTTTTCTACCGTAAACCAGTCCTTCACCCTGATTCCTCCTTCAAATATTCATCACATATCTGGATTCAGGAAGCCCAAACCATTCCGGCAACACTTCCATTCTTTTATTATACTTGTTTCTTCTATATCCAGGCAACTATATCCAAAATATTTCCCTTTAAAATCAGCACCTTTTATGGTATACTGCTCGAAACAAAAACAGCAGAATTGATACGCGGTAGTGTCAACTGAGTTATGAAAAACTGAGCGATAAGAAAAAGGCTCAGATGAACCTTGAAAATTGCAGATATGTTAGTTTGAGGTAAGTTTACGCCACCCTTGACAGCACGCAAAAGAACTGCTGTAGATAAATCACCGACGGCGAAGAACTCAAGAACAGTTAGAACTTCTTCCGTCGAATACAGCAGTGTAGCAGTTCTTTTGCGTGCCATCAAGGGCAAGCCGAAAGCGTTGCTTTCGATGGCTGGATATATTACCTCAGGCTCGGAATCTAAGAACAATTAGAACTTTCAGTTTGAAGGTTTAAGATGGTCTGTTGTCCTAAGAAAATGAGCAGTTGCCATTTACCTGGCATATTATCAGCGCCATTTAGCATATCAGCTTTGTTGAGTACCTGATAATGATTGTGCTTGTGTGGGCGCAGAAAATTATAGTAAGCAACCCATAAGGCTAAATCGTAATTGGCACCTTCATAATTATCAAAACCATTGGTAGTTCGGTAGGAAGCTTTGTAGGTGCGATTGAGACGTTCGATCATCTGTTTATAAGGACGAAATTCTTTTGAAACTTCGTCATCATTGGTTAAACCGATAACCTGTGTGATGGTAAATTTAAAATCATCTTTAAATTTTTTAGCAAACTCCATGGCAGCTAGTGGATATGCACTATATCCATCTGCAATGAATTTAAATTTTTTCGGTAGTTCTGTGAGATGTCGAAAAGCCATTCTCATTGCAAGGATACAGGGACCGACACTTCGATTGTCTGAGACCTGGTATCCGATGATAGAACGACTTGCAGCATCCATGATAAACCAGATATAAGCTTTGATTCCTCTTACTTTGATATAGGTTTCATCAGCGGTAAAAACATCTCCTGTTTTATAGTCATAATGATCAACAAAGGGCTTAATGCAAACAGCCGCAGTTTTGCAATAGTTAGCAATCTGCTGATGGGAGATGCTGATGTTGTAAAGGTCTTTTAGTGCTTGGGATGTTTTTCTTAGAGATAATCCAAGGTTGATATGTAGGGTCAGGCAAAGAGACATGACGTGTGCGTTGTGTTTGGAAAATTTTAAGGATGAAGCATTCTTAGGTAGTGAATTTAAATCCATGGTAAAGAAATCTACAGTGAATTCACGGTAGATGTAATGGAGTTTATATTTATTTTTGCCATAGTCCTCTTTTAGATCCTTCTTCTCAACTTTTTTGAGATTGTGCAGATAATAAGGACATTTCGGATTTACACATTTATGTATACGAAAGAACTTGCGATCTTTTTTAGCTACAAGGGTCTTACCACAGTGAGGGCAGATGAAACGAACAGGTGCAGAAGCTACTTCACCTGAGATGAAAGTCTGACCACAAACTTTACACTGGTATTGTCCGTTTCCACCATTGTTGTCATAGATGAAATGGTGTGGAGCACCGCATAAGGGCAGATGGTATCTTCAGGAATGGATTTTCCATTGCGTCGTTGCACTGGTTTGAGTGATTTGTGATACTTCCATGTATAGTATTCTAGAAGGAATTGCCAGTCCTGTTTGACAAAGGTTTTAATGACCGGAAGTTCATCAACTTTGAATTTTTGATATTTGGGAGAATGAGAATCATCGAAAGCCCACTGTTTAAGAGGGATATATCTGCAGATAAAATTTAAAAGCCAGCAGATTTGTTGGTGTTGGTATTGAATAAAAGAAAGTAAGTATTGTATAATGTCCATGAGCATTGGCTCCTTTCGGGGATGTTGGTTTGGCGATTGACATTATACCAAAAAAGGGAGGTCAATGCTCTTTTTATTGCAGATTTCCCTAAAAATCAAGGTTTTTAATAGATTTAAACAATAAAAAATGGGTAGTTTTTGACACTACCTGATACGCGAAGGAGGACTTATATATGGAGCATCAAGGAACAAAAACCATTGAGACAGAACGACTGATTTTAAGAAAGTTTACTGCGGATGATCTTTCTGCGATCTTTCATAACTGGACCAGTGACGAAAAAGTAACCGAATTTTTAAGATGGCCAACGCACAAAAGCATTGACATCACCAAACGAGTTCTGGAAAGTTGGCTTTTGGAGTACGAAAAACCAGACTTTTACCAATGGGCCATTATTCCAAAAGAAATCGGCGAACCTATCGGTACCATTTCTGTAATTGAACTAAATGAAAAAACAGAAAAAGTTCATATCGGATACTGCCTTGGCAGCCGCTGGTGGCACTGCGGATTTACAAGCGAAGCCTTTACAGCAGTCATTGCCTTTCTTTTTGAAGAAGTAAAAGTAAACCGAATTGAAACCTGGCACGATCCCCAAAATCCAAATTCCGGAAAAGTCATGCAAAAATGCGGCCTGATTTATGAGGCACTTTAAGACAAGCCGACTGGAATAACAAAGGAATTGTAGATGCCTGTGTATATGGAATTCTGGCATCTGACTACCGGGCCAACAAAAAGTAATCGAAAAAGGAAGATGCACCACACACAGTACATCTTCCTTCTCTTATCTTGCTTTATGATCTGTATCCATCCGGATTTGCAGACTGCCATCTCCAGGAATCTTCACACATCTCTTCAATTCCGCGTTCTGCCACCCATCCAAGCTCTTCCTTCGCTTTTGCAGCATCACAGTAGCATGTTGCAATATCACCGGCACGGCGAGGTTTGATTTCATACGGAATCTCCTTGCCGCATGCTTTTTCGTATGCTTTCACGACATCCAGTACGCTGTATCCAACGCCTGTTCCCAGGTTGTAAATGTGAACACCTTTCGCTTTCTTCATTCTCTCGATCGCTTTTACATGACCGATCGCCAGATCGACTACATGGATATAATCTCTGACACCTGTTCCATCCGGTGTATTGTAGTCATCGCCAAACACTCCCAGACGATCCAGTTTTCCAACTGCAACCTGTGCAATATATGGCACCAGATTGTTCGGGATTCCTTTCGGATCTTCTCCAATCTTTCCGGATTTGTGTGCCCCGATCGGGTTAAAGTAACGAAGCAGCATAATATTCCACTCCGGATCTCCTGTGTGAAGATCTGTCAGAATCTGCTCCAACATTCCTTTTGTACGTCCGTATGGGTTGGTGATTTCTCCTTTCGGACACTTTTCTGTGATCGGGATCTCTGCCGGATCTCCGTATACTGTTGCGGAAGAACTGAAGATCATGTTCTTGCATCCGTGTTTTCTCATCACATCACAAAGAATCAATGTTCCTGTAATGTTGTTGTGATAGTATTCCCAAGGCTTTTCTACAGATTCTCCGACTGCTTTGAGTCCTGCAAAGTTGATCACTGCCTCGATCTCTTCATTTTCAAAGATCGGCTCCAGATCTTCTCTGTTTAAAATATCTCCTTTGTAAAATTTCAAAGTTTTTCCAGTGATCTCCTGCACTCTTTCCAGCGCAACTTCACTGGAATTGTAAAGATTGTCTACTACTACTACCTCATATCCACGTTCCAAAAGTTCCACACATGTGTGGCTGCCGATATATCCGGCTCCGCCTGCTACTAAAATTGCCATGATCTGACTCCTTTCTGATTCTGCTTTTCCTGCAATTATTTATTTCCACAGATTTTTCGGATAGATTCCTTCCTCTTTCATACTGCGGATTGCATTCACAACTGTTTCTTTATCTTCTTTATATGTAACTCCATACCATCTGTCTGCTGATTTGAGCACTTTTACTTCGGCTTTTCCTTCTCCGATCAGATCGCCTACGACTGCCGGAAGAAAGTATTCGCATTTCATCGGATTCTTCTCCAGATTCTCTGTCAAAAATGCGGAAAATCTGCTCTCCAGTTCCTTTAACATACTCGCAGTAAATCCAAACAGGTTCATGGAAACTGTCGTATCCAATGCTACAGGAACCCATGTCTTGCCATCATCCTCTGTAAATGCTGCTCCGTCTTTTGTCTTCTCGATGTGTGTACGCTCTGTAATACCTGTCAGGCACTGATTCTCATCTGTGTCACAGATTCCACGGGAAACATATCCGTTCTCTGTCAGCGTATTACTCAGCATATATCCAACCATTGCATAACGGTACTTCTCATTGTCTTCTCCTGATGAAAGATAGTCATAGATCATCTTATATGCATTGACTCCATAGTAATCATCTGCATTGATCACGGCAAACGGACCATCCACTACATCTTTACAACTCAAAATCGCATGTCCTGTTCCAAAAGGCTTCGTTCTTCCTTCCGGTACAGAAAATCCTTCCGGCAGGTTCTCCAGTTCCTGGTATACATATTCTACTTCCATGAACTTGCTGACTCTGTCCCCGATACTCTTTCTAAAGTCTTCTTCGTGCTCTCTTCTGATAATGAAGACAACTTTTTCAAATCCTGCTCTTTTTGCATCATAAATTGAAAAATCAATGATAATATGTCCATCTTCATCTACCGGGTCAATCTGTTTCAACCCTCCATATCTGCTTCCCATTCCTGCTGCCATAATCACTAAAACAGGCTTTTTCATATCGTTTACCTCCATATTTTTCAATTTCCCTTCTGCAAGGATTAGTATATTCCTTTCCTTGGTTTACGTCAATAAAATACAACATAAATACATGTACCTTTTTCTGTTCGTATATTAGCTTATCATTGTCCTGTTTTTCAAAAAACAACAATTTTCCATTTTTCTTTACTTTTTTCAAACAGGCTGTCCGTTTTTCTGGCTCTCGATCTTTTCTGCCAGGTCGCTAAGATAAACCCAGCGTTCCATTTTTTCATCTAACGCTGCCTGTGTTTCCTCTTTTTGCTGTACCAGTTCGGAAAGTTTTACCGAGTTTGTTGCATTTTTCAGAATATCCTGCTCCAGTTTCTCCAACTGTTCCTCCAGAGATGCAATATCATCATCGATTGTCTCGTATTCCCGTGCTTCTTTAAATGAGAATTTTAATTTTACCGGACTGTTCTGTTTCCATGTTTTTGCAGTATTTTTGGACTTTGTCATCTCTGGCTTTTCTTCCGGCTGCACTGCATGCGATGCTCTTTTCTTTTTCGCTTCCAGATAATCCGTATATCCGCCCTCATACTGCTGCAGATGTCCGTTTCCGTCAAACTCAAAAATCCGATCTACCACATTATCCAAAAAGTAGCGGTCATGGGAAATCGTGATCACAATCCCCTGAAAGGAATTCAGATAATCTTCCAGAATCGTCAGTGTCGGAATATCCAGATAGTTTCCCGCTTCATCGATCAGAAGCAGATTGATATTCTGTGCAGAATCCCCAGAAGATACAGTCTTCTTTTCTCTCCTCCCGACAATTTCCCGATCGGCGCATATTGCATATCCGGAGTAAACAAAAACCGCTCCAGAAGCTGCGATGCGCTGATTCTGCCATCTCTGGTGACAATATATTCGCCGATCTCTTTGACATAGTCAATGACTCTCTGGCTGTCATCCATCTCCTGTTCTTCCTGTGCAAAATATCCGATCTTGACAGTCTCTCCCACTTCAATCGTCCCGGAATCCGGCTGAACCAGCCCCGCCATCATTTTGATCAGGGTCGATTTTCCACAGCCGTTTGGTCCGATGATTCCAAGCTTTTGATTTTTGAGTACTGTATAAGAAAAATCTCTGACCAGTACCTTTTCCCCATATGATTTACTGACATGGTGAAGCTCCATCGTCTTCTTTCCCATGCGGGTTTCTACCGAATCCAGCGTGATCGTATCATCTGTCACCGGAGCACTGCCGTTTTTCAGACTTTCCAGACGCTCCAGACGTGCTTTCTGCTTCGTTGTTCTTGCCCGGCATCCTCGTTTTGCCCATTCCAGCTCCATACGCAGGATGCTCTGCCGTTTTCGCTCGGATGCCAGTTCCATCTCCTCCCTCTGGGCTTTCAGTTCCAGGAACGTTGTGTAATTGGCATCATAGCTGTACATCTTTCCATGGCTGATCTCCAGAATCCGGTTTGTGACCTGATCCAGAAAATAGCGGTCATGTGTGACCATAATGACCGTTCCACGGTATGCCCGCAGATACCCTTCCAGCCAGGAGATCATTTCTCCATCCAGATGATTGGTGGGCTCGTCCAGAAGAAGCAGATCAAAGTCCTCTGCCAGAACCTTTGCCATTGCCACTCTTCTCTTCTGTCCGCCGGAAAGATGCTCAATCTTCATTGTATGATCTGTGATTCCGAGTGTATTCAGATTGCTCTGTACTCTCCACTCCATATCTTCTGCCACACTCTGCACATAAGATAAAATAGTCGCGCCTTCCGGAAATACGGGATTCTGAGTCAGATGGGCAATCTTCATGCCATTCTGCCGGATGATCTGTCCATCATCCGGCACCTCTGTTCCCGCGATCATCCGCAGAAGAGTCGTCTTGCCGGTCCCGTTGATCCCAACGATCCCAATCTTGTCTCCCTCCTGCACTCCAAAAGACGCGTCATCAAAAATTATTTTTTCTCCATATATTTTACTGATATGTTCAATATTTAACAGGTTCATATGCTAACTCCATTGTCTTTCATTAGATTCTGCTGTCTTTTTGACAACACTCTAACTTTATCACATTTATGGAGGTAAGTCACTCTTTTCATTCCAGAAATGTATCCTGCAGCTTTACTCCTGTTTCATTGAGCATCGCGATTAAAAGTCCGTATTCAAACTCCTGGATCGGCCGCCTTTCCTCCAGAAGGATTCCCATCACACCTTTGACGTCTCTTGCATCCTGGATCGGAAGATACATGGCTTTGGCGTCAGGCAGTGTGTGCGTACATGCTCCCGCACGATGATGATTCGCCGCCACCCACTGTGCCACTGCCAGCTCCTGCCGGTTGATACAAGTTTTCAGATGCAGCATATCCATCCCTTTTCTTGGAAACAAAAGCGGCGTATCTGACATCCGAGATCCTTCCATCGGATAAATGATCAGAGACAGATTTAAAAGCTTTCCTGCCTGCCCGGCCACCTGAGTCCACACTTCCTGTTTCGATTTACATCTTCGAAGCTTCTGACTGTTCTCGAGCAGAATCTCCGTCCGATATGCCTTTTTGGCACTTTCTCTGCTCTGCTGTTTCAGTCTCCTTGTCAGTGTCGCTGTGAACAATCCCACCAGAAACAACATCACAAACGTAGTCGGATATCCTTTGTCATATGCCTTCAGACTGAAATATGGTTCCGTAAAGAAAAAATTAAATGCAAACACACTGATCAAAGAAGAATACAGCGCATAAATTTTCTTATTTGCAATATAAGAGGACAGCAGAATCCCCAGAATATAAATCATGATAATGTTGGATTCCGGCAGTCTGAAAAGCCACAGCACGTAAGCTGCAAGTGTTGCAACTGCCATCACTCCTGTAATTTCAGCCAGATCCAGAAACACGTTTTTCCAGCTCGTTTTTCTGCGCCTTTGGATCTGCACCTCTCTTTTATGCGTTGCCTTCCGGATATCCGGAATAATATAGACATCAATATTGGGCGCCATATGGGTCAGCTTCTCCATCACTTCGATCCTAGGCCTGCGCCAGATTCCCCTGTGGTTTGTTCTTCCCATGACCACTTTAGAGACATTGCTCACGATCGCGTATTCCGCAATCTGATACGCTGCATCCTCACCATACACCGTTACGATTTTTGCTCCCAGCGCCTTTGCCAGTTCCAGATGGCTTTTTAAGGTTTGTTTCGTCTTCTCTCCCGCTTCCTGCATGGCAGGTGTTTCCACATAAAGTGCCGTAAACTGGGCATGAAAAGCATAGGAAAGTCTGGCTGCTGTACGGATCACCTTGGCGCTGGATGGCGCAGCGGAAATACATGCCAGTATATGTTCTCCGGTATGATAGCCGGTATTTCCCAGAATATTTCTCTCTTCCTCCGCAATCCGGTTCACCCGGTCCGCACTTCTTCGAAGTGCAATTTCTCGCAGTGCCACCAGCTTTTCTCTTCGGAAAAAATTCTCCAGCGCCCGTTCTGCCTGCACCGGACCGTAGATCTTTCCTTCTTTCATACGCTCGATCAGGTCTTCCGGCTCAATATCTATCACCTCTACCTGATCTGCCTGATCAAACACACTGTCAGGAACACGCTCTTTTACTTCTATATTCGTAATATTCCCTACCAGATCATTGAGGCTTTCCAGATGCTGGATATTCATCGTGGTATATACATTGATCCCTGCGCGAAGCAGCTCCCGTACATCCTGATAGCGCTTTTCATTCCGGCTTCCTCGGACATTGGTATGGGCGAGCTCATCCACCAGGATCAGCTTTGGTTTTCGCTCCAGCGCCGCATCCAGATTAAACTCACGAAGCTGGATTCCTTTATAATCGACCATAAGGGGCGGAATTTCTTCCAGCCCCTCTGCCATTGCCTGTGTATCCGGACGTGCGTGCGGTTCGATATAACCTGCCACTACATCCACCTGATGCTTTTTTGCCTCATGGGCAGCTTCCAGCATGGCGTATGTCTTACCGGATCCTGCCGCATATCCAAGAAAAATTTTCAGTTTTCCCTTTGTCTGTTTCTCTTTTTCCTTCTCCTCGTACTGTAGTTTTTTCAACAGCAGCCCCGGATCAGGTCTGTTTTCCTCTGTCAAAGCAACCTCCTATTTTCCCATTGCCGCTGCAATATCCAGATTACATCCAAGTACATTTACCCGTTCTTCTCCAAATACACCCAGTGTTTTCTTTTCTGTATTTTCTTCTACGATCTTTTTTACTTCCTCCTCAGAGAGTCCGGAATTCTTTGCCACTGTCGGGATCTGAACCTCTGCAGATTCCGGACTGATATGTGGATCCAGACCGGAACCGGAAGCTGTCAGAAGCTCTGCCGGAACATCCTCTGCTTTCACTCCCGGATGCTCTTTTAAGAACTGCTCCAGATCTTTCTCCATCCGCTCTTTTAATTCCGGATTGGAATTTGCGTAGTTATAAGAACCGGAAGCAACACCTGCATATTCTCCGCTTTCTTTCTGCTCTTCTGTATAAGTATTGTAATTTACAGCGGAAACTCTTCCCTGAAAATAACAGTCCTCTGTAAAATCCTGTCCGATCAGCGCAGAACCTACCGCCTCTTTGGTATCTGTTGTGAGGTTCCCATCTTTGTCAACTTTACTTCCATCTGCCTTTGCCTTCATTGTAAGCTGGCTGACCCCTGTCAATGCCAGCGGATACACAAATGAACACATCAGCATCATAACAAGACAGAAAACAACTGTTTTTCCTACTGTTTTTCCAAATGCTTTCATAGTCTGCTTCCTCCTACATTCCGATCATTGCAAGCAGCGGTGCTACCAGCAGGTCGATCAGTTTAATTCCTACAAACGGTACAACAATTCCGCCAAGTCCGTAGATTCCCATATTACGAAGCAGCATTTTCTCTGCTTTCATCGGTCTGTACTTGACACCTTTCATCGCAATCGGGATCAGTCCCGGTATAATGATCGCATTGAAGATCAAAGCAGAAAGGATCGCACTTGCCGGCGTAGAAAGATGCATGATATTCAAGATCTGCATCTGTGGAAGTACCATCGTAAACATGGCCGGGATAATGGCAAAATATTTTGCAATATCATTCGCAATACTAAATGTGGTCAAAGATCCTCTGGTGATCAAAAGCTGTTTTCCGATTTCCACCACTTCCAGAATCTTTGTCGGGTCTGAATCCAGATCCACCATATTTGCTGCTTCTTTGGCCGCCTGTGTTCCGGAATTCATTGCCAGACCAACATCTGCCTGTGCCAGCGCCGGAGCATCGTTTGTACCGTCACCTGTCATGGCAACCACTTTTCCTTCTGCCTGCTCTTTTTTGATCGCCTCAATTTTATCTTCCGGTTTACATTCTGCAATAAAACCGTCAACTCCTGCTTCCTTCGCAATCGTTGCTGCTGTCAGCGGATTATCACCGGTACACATGATTGTCTTGATTCCGATTTCGCGAAGTCTTTCAAAACGCTCCACCAGTCCTGGTTTTACTGTATCCTTCAAATAGATCACACCTAAAATCTTGTTGTTTACACATACAACAAGCGGAGTTCCTCCAAGATTTGAAACTTCTGTTACAATCCCTTCCAGATCCGACGGGATGATTCCGCCTGCTTCTTTCACAAAAGTCTTGATTGCTTCGGAAGCTCCTTTTCTGACTCTGGTTCCGTCTTTTAAATTCACACCGCTCATCTTAGACTGTGCAGTAAACTCTACAAATTCCATCTGGTCTGCTGCGCCATCGTCGATCGCACACCCAAAATTTCTTCCCAGTTCTACTGTAGATTTTCCTTCCGGGGTGGCATCCATCAAAGAACACATCACACAATAATCTGTCAGATCTTCTTTTGCAACACCCTTGACCGGATAAAATTCTGCTGCCAGGCGGTTTCCGTATGTAATGGTTCCTGTTTTGTCAAGAATCATCGTGTCCACATCTCCGCATGCCTCAACTGCTTTTCCGGACATGGCAATTACATTGAATCTGGTCACACGGTCCATTCCCGCGATTCCAATAGCTGAAAGCAGACCGCCGATCGTTGTCGGGATGAGACATACCATCAGAGCAATCAGCCAGGAAATCGGCATCTGTACTCCAAGATACTGTGCAAACGGGTACAGAGATACAATCACGATCAGAAAAATCAAAGTCAGCACGATCAGCAGTGTGTTCAGCGCGATCTCATTCGGAGATTTCTGTCTGGATGCGCCCTCTACCAGTGCAATCATTTTATCCAGGAAAGACTGTCCGGGTTCTGCCACGATTTTAATCTTTAACCAGTCAGAAACAACTGTCGTACCTCCTGTCACAGAGGAAAAATCTCCTCCCGCCTCTCTTGTAACAGGGGCGGATTCTCCCGTAATTGCAGATTCATCTACAGATGCAACACCTTCGATGATCTCTCCATCGTTCGGAATCACCTCTCCGGTCTTTACAAGCACGATATCTCCTTTTTTCAGTTCAGAAGCATTGATCACTTTCTCTTCTCCATTTGCCAGAAGCAGTCTTGCTTTTGTATCCTGCTTTGTCTTTTTCAAAGAAGCTGCCTGTGCCTTTCCTCTTCCTTCTGCAACGGACTCTGCAAAGTTTGCAAATAACACGGTCACAAACAGTACGACTGTTACAACTCCGTTGTACACGCGATATTCTTCACTTCCGCCAAACAGTGTTGGAAACACTGTCAGGATTAGAGTGAACAGAAATCCGATTTCTACGACAAACATGACCGGATTTTTTATCATGTAGCGCAGATCCAGTTTCTGAAATGCGCCCAGAATGGAGGATCTTAAAATATCCTTTGTAATAAATTTTGTCTTATCTTTCTTAGCCATGTTGGATTCTCCTTTCCGCTCATTTTCTACTGCCATAAGGACAGATGCTCAGCTACCGGTCCAAGTGCCAGCGCCGGGAAAAAGGTCAGAGCGGCAAAAATGTATACAATAAATACAAGAATGATCATAAAAGTTACATTATCTGTCTTTAGCGAACCGATTGATTCGTTCACTTTCTTTTTCGCCAGCAGAGATCCTGCGATTGCAAGCTGTGCTACAATGGAAAAATATCTTCCAAAGAACATTGCCAGCCCGGTCGTGATATTCCAGAATACACTGTTGTCGGCCAGTCCCTCAAATCCGGAACCATTGTTCGCCGCAGAAGAGGCAAACTCGTACAGAACCTGACTCAGTCCGTGATATCCCGGGTTCGTAATGCCGCTTGTTCCTGCCTGTGTTGCCACACCCAATGCAGAAAATCCAAGAATTAAAAGTGGATGAATCAAAATCACAAGCGCCACCAGCTTCATCTCTCTGCCTTCAATTTTTTTATTCAGATATTCCGGTGTACGTCCTACCATCAGGCCACAGATGAAAACTGCCAGGATCACATACATAACCATATTCATCAGACCCACACCTTTTCCGCCGAACACACAGTTAAGCATCATGTGGAGCATTGGAACAAGACCGCCAAGCGGTGTCAGTGAATCATGCATGTTGTTAACAGTTCCTGTTGTAAAGGATGTTGTCACCGTTGTAAATAATGCAGACTGCGCGATTCCAAAGCGAGTTTCTTTTCCTTCCATATTTCCTGCCTGTGCAAGTCCCAGTGAATGAGTCACCGGATTTCCTGCCATCTCAGCAGAATAGCAGATTACAAGTCCTACTACAAAAAGGATGGACATTGCTCCGAAAATCACTGCTGCCTGTCTTCCCATCAGCATTGGCTTACCAAACTGTTTTGGTGCAACTGCTTTTCTCGCTGCATTTTCTTTTCTGTTGTCATGGATCATATGGCCAAATGCTACAACGCAAGAGCCCGGAAGTATCATCATGGAAATCGTTTCTATTATATTAGAAATAACAGTCGGGTTCTCAAACGGTGTCGCTGAGTTTGCACCGAAGAATCCACCTCCGTTTGTTCCCAGATGCTTGATTGCTTCCAGTGCGGCTACCGGTCCAAGTGCCAGATCCTGCATCTTTCCTTCGATTGTCTGTATCGTTTCATTTGCCTGTAATGTCTGCGGCACTCCCTGACTTACCAGAAGAAGACCGATTACAAACGAAAACGGAATCAGGATTCTGGTCGTTACGCGGATCACATCTTCATAAAAGTTTCCCATCTTTCTTCCGGAAACTCCGCGGCAAAATGCCATACATGCTGCATAACCGCTGGCAGCTGAGGTAAACATCATAAAAATGATCACACACAACTGACTTCCGTAAGAAAGACCGCTTTCTCCTGCATAATGCTGCAGGTTTGTATTTGTCATAAAACTGATGATCGTATTGAAGGAAAGACTTGCCTCCATTCCATCAGCTCCGTTCGGATTTAAAAACAGCAAATTCTGTAATCGTAAAATCAAATAACCGATAAATACCATTACTGCATTTGCCAGTACTAAAGACATCGCGTACTTTTTCCAGCCCATGTCTTCTCGTTTGATTCCGCAAATTTTATATAAAAAATTGTCGATCGGATTGAACATCTTATCCGCAAATGTTTTTTGCTTTGTGGCAATGTGATACATATATTTTCCCATCGGAATGACCAGTATCAAGAAAATTGCCAGTGTGAGTATAATCTGTAACATCTCTCTTCCTCCTGTTGCTGTCCTTTCTCTTTTCTCACAATTTCTCCGGATGTATCAGCGCATACACAAGATATCCGGCAAGTAATAAAACTAAAATTCCAAGAACGATCATCTTTATATCCTCCTATTTTTCTTTTGGATTGATCAGCGATTCACAAAAATTCGCAAATAATTTTACACATCCAAAACAAATAATTAAAATTCCTAGTGCAATTAAATCCATCATATTTTTTTCCTCCTTGCTGTTCCCTATTGTAGGACATTGCAAATAAAATCTGTATTAAGCTGAAATGGATTCGTATAAAGATGGTATAAAGATTCGGGTGAAAAAAGGGGGATTGTGAAACACCTTCTCTTGAATTAGCATTTAAAATTGCAGAAATATTTGAGGTTTCGATCGACAAAATTTTTGAATATAGGAAGGAGAACTAATATGAATGAACAAACTATAATTTTATTTTTTCTTATTGTTTCATTAGGTGTAACACTCAGCCTATATATTTTTAAAGCTAAGAAACAGATGAATTATATGGGGGATGAACGGTGGGAAATGATACAACTAAAATCATACAGAATTGCCAGTATCTCCACTTGGCTTTTAATAATAGTACTTTTAATTTTGCCCATTTTCGTAGACAGCCAATCTACAATCACCATACAACGACTAACCATTTTTTGTCTATTTTACATTGGAGCCCGTAATCTTCTTGAACTTTCTGCAATAATATATTTTGATAAACAATTATAAATAAGTTTTGAACTCAGTAGATACGGACGTTCCGCCTTCTGGAAGAACCGTCGAATTGCTTCCTGCATTTTTTATCGCGGTTAATATTCTGGCATTGACCTCTTCGTCCCAAAAGTATACCTTGTTACATTTGCAGATTCCCCCGAAATCTTAAGAAACTCAGTGGCTTTTTATAACATTCTATAGTATGCTAAAAACAAAAAGGAGTTTTGCACAATGTTTCACAACAAAGTAGTTGTCATCACAGGCGGCGCACAAGGTATTGGAAAATGTATTGCCGAAGAATTTAAAAAGAACAACGCTTTTGTCTGTATCATCGACAAACAGCCAAATGATTACTTTGTCGGCGATTTGGCTGAAAAAGAAGTTCTGCACCGCTTTGTGGAAACAGTAATTGCTGACTATGGCAAGGTAGACTATCTGATCAATAACGCACTGCCGCTAATGAAAGGGATCGAGGAATGTTCCTATGAAGAATTTAACTACGCTTTAAAAGTAGGCATAACAGCGCCATTCTATCTTACAAAGCTTTTTCTTCCGTACTTTGCTCCTGATGCGGCAATTGTAAATATCTCTTCCTCCCGGGACCGTATGAGTCAGCCACAGACTGAAAGCTACACTGCTGCTAAAGGCGGTATAGCAGCTCTTACGCACTCCCTTGCTGTCAGTCTTGCCGGGAAAGTTCGTGTAAATTCAATATCTCCCGGTTGGATCGATACCGCTTACACAAAATATGACGGTGCAGATGTGATTCAACACCCTGCCGGCCGCGTTGGGAATTCCCTGGATATTGCCAATATGGTACTATACCTTTGTTCCGATAAAGCAGGTTTTATCACTGGGGAAAATATATGTATTGACGGCGGCATGACGAAGCAGATGATATACCACAATGATTATGGATGGACTCTGAATCAGGAAAATAATTGAGAAAGAGGGGCGTATCACAATACATGATACCCCCACTTTGAAACCTTAAGTATTACATTTTCCGAACACAACCACTTCTGATTTACTGATATTTTTCATTCTATAAAATCCTAATCTAAAATCTTTCCGCCAATCGAAACTGTCACGACCTGCCATGGAATAAATTTTCCGCTGTTTTGCAGTGCTTTCTTTGCCGCCATTTCCAGGCCTCCGCAGCATGGCACTTCCATACGAAGAATTGTTACACTCTGAATCTCATTTTCCGCAATGATCTGTGTCAGCTTCTCACTGTAATCTCCTTCATCCAGCTTAGGACATCCAATAAGTGTTACTTTTCCACGCATAAACTCCTGATGTACATTTGCGTATGCATAAGCTGTACAATCTGCAGCAATCAACAGTTTCGCCCCATTAAAATACGGTGCATGTACCGGAACCAGTTTGATCTGGCATGGCCACTGTGCCAGCTGTGACGACTGTGCGGCACACTTTTGCTCGGTATTATGACCGCTTTCTGGATGAAGCTGTCTCATTCGCTGTCCCGGACAGCCGGAAAATTCTGTCGTTGACTGCTCTGCTTTTTTTCTCTGGTTTTCCAGCACTGCCTGCTCATCGTATGGGGCAGCCTCCCGCTCCACAAAACGGATTGCTCCTGTCGGACACTGCGGCAGACAGTCACCCAGACCGTCACAATAATCATCCCTTAACAGTTTTGCCTTTCCATCGACCATCCCGATTGCACCTTCATGACATGCAGCTGCACAGACTCCGCATCCGTTGCATTTTTCTTCATCTATCTGAATAATTCTTCTGATCATCTTGATTCCTCCCTTGTTTTTGTAGTTCAAGTATAGTACAATCAAGGCAATATTTCGGTTGTTATAACCACAGAAAGGAAGATTTTATGAAAAAAGTTCAGACCCCTCTGTTTCAGGGAATTACAGAAAATGAATGGAACGAAATGCAAAACTGCAGTTGCATGCGTCAGCAGTCTTTTGAAAAAAATGAACTTATTTTTCGAATGGGAGAATCCGTCCGAGAAATCGGAATTGTTCTGACGGGAAGTGTTAATATCGAAAATGTAGATCTCTGGGGAAATAAAAGTCTGCTGAGCAACATCTCGGCAGGACAAGTATTTGCAGAAACCTACGCTTTTTGTCAGGAGCCTTTGATGGTGAATGCAGTAGCCGCTGAATATACAAATCTTCTTTTCCTGAATCTGGAGACTTTGATGCAGCCCCGCTATAAAGATACTCTCTGGACGGACAAGATCATGCAGAATCTCCTTCGAATTTCCATTTACAAAAATCTCATCCTGTCCAACCGGATTTTCTGCACAACCCCAAAGACCATCCGGGGACGTCTGCTGATCTATCTGTCCTCTCAGGCGTCCAAAGCCGAAAGCACGGTCTTTCAAATTTCTTTTAACCGACAGGAACTGGCAGATTATCTCAACCTGGATCGCAGTGCCCTCTCGAAAGAACTTGGAAAAATGCGCGACGAAGGAATTCTGGAATTCCGCAAGAATCAATTCGTTCTTCACCAGCTGCCGGAGTAGTCTGTTCTCTCAGACTACTTCCCATCTGTAAACCTATACCTGATCAGATGAGATGAAGTCCACCTCTGAAAGTACGAGTTGCGGAATGTCCGGATCGCTATACCTCTTTCACTGTTACAGTTACCTGATCTCCAGGCTGTTTTCCAATCTTGTTTCTAATTTCTTTTCGGATTCCAATAATATAACAAATGCTACCGTCTGGATTTTTAACTCCCATATTTACAATATTAGAATTTAGAGAGTAATACTCGTTTCTATGTTTCATAGAGATGAAAACAAAGCGGGGCTGCCATCACAGCCCCGTAAAAACTCACTTTGTCACTGCGCCACCCGCAACATACGATATCCAATCCCCACATGTGTCTGGATATATTTCGGCTGAGATGGATTTTCTTCAATCTTCTTTCTGAGCGTTGCCATAAACACCCGCAAAGAAGCTACATCATTGTCCCAGGCACTTCCCCAGATTTCTTTCGTAATATATGTATGAGTCAATACCTTTCCAACATTTTTTGAAAGCAAAATCAGAAGTTTATATTCCGTGGATGTCATATGCAGTTCCTGCCCCTTTAAATACACACAGCCAGACACATAATCAATCCGCAGGTCTCCATTGACAAATTCTTTTTCTTCCTGAGATGAGCTGGATTCCATATACTGAAGTCTTCGCAGGATCACACGCAGTCTTGCCAGAAGCTCCTCTACAGAAAACGGCTTGGTCAGATAGTCATCCGCACCTGCATCCAACGCCTCAATCTTATCCCTGTCTTCACTCCGCGCACTGATCACTATAATCGGCAGATTTGACCAGGAACGGATTTTTTGATCACTTCCACTCCATCCATGTCCGGAAGCCCCAGATCCAGAAGCATGATATCCGGTTTCTGAGACGCTGCTTCCAAAATTGCCTGAGCACCGTTGGCCGCCGTATGGAAACGGTAATCCTGTGTCTCTAATGTAGTTGTAATCAAGTTTCTTACTGCTGTATCATCTTCTACCGCTAAAATCAATGGTTTATTCATTCAAAGTAACCTCCTCTGCCTGCAGTGTAAATGTAAAAATCGTACCATGTGGAACATTATCTGCTACCTGAATCGTTCCCCCATGCGCCTGTATGATCGACTTACAGAGGAACAGCCCCAGTCCAAGACCTCTTCTGCTGTCTGCAACTTTACTGTCTGCAGTATAAAACATATCAAAAATCTTTTCTTTTGCACAATCCGCAATTCCTTTTCCATTATCTGCAATGAAATCGCGATCATCTGATTTTCTTTTCTTGCATAGATCTCTATTTTAGAGCCTTTCGGCGTATATTTCAATGCATTGTCCACAATATTAATAATAACCTGGATGATGAGACGGGAATCCATTTTTGCCAGAAGCAGCTCTTCCGAATGAATAAATTTCAATTCATAGTCCGAATGATCCCGGCTGATGTGTTTCAGCGCCCCCTCAATCACCTCATCCACCAATTCGATCTGCAGATTCAGATTCATAGTCCCGTCTTCCAGCCGCGTCACAGACAGAAGATTTTCCACCAGATTGATCAGCCACATGGAATCATCATAAATTCCTTTATAAAGCTGTTTTTGCTTCTCTTCACCAAGCGCTGACGCACTGTTCAGAAGAATCCCTGCATTTCCCGAAATACTCGTCAGAGGCGTCCGAAGATCATGAGAAATCGAACGCAGGAGATTTGCTCTTAACTGCTCATTCTTTGCCTGTGCAAGCGCTTCTTCCCGTTTTCTGTTATAGCCCTCTTTTTCCAATGCCAGTGCACATTCCCCTAAAATGGATAAAATCAGGTTCTGTTCATAGACATCCATCATCATCCCTTCCAGAGCAATTCCGATCACGCCATAGACCATGTCTTCGTTTCGGATTGCCAGATACAGGCAATGTGCATCCGGATACTGATCCATTCCTGTTCCTGCGCGTTTTCGATTCTCGAACGCCCACTGCGCAGCCTGCCGTTCCCGCTGCTGCAAGTATAACATCTTGGCTGCACCAGGTTCTGCCATACAAAACCTGGGCTCAGAAAGTATTCCATCCTCTGCCCGATAATATATCACATTTTTTCCCATCATGCGCATCAGATGCCTTGCAGTCTCTTCAATCATCTCATCCGCATTCTTCGCCTTCTGGAGCATCTGATTCGTCTCCAACAGGATGCGGGTACGTAAAGCCATCTGCTCAGCCCGATACCCCTGCTTACGGATTTGTATGGTCAAATTACTGACGATCACGGCTGCAATAAACACAGTCACAAATGTCACTGGATACCCGTAATCATACGAAAAAAACGTAAATCTTGGATCTGTAAACAAAAAATTAAACAACAACACACTGAGCAGCGAATAGCATACGCTCCATCCTCTGTTGACCGTAATGATTGCAATGATCAGAACCCCTAAAATGTATACAATAATGATATTTTCTTCTGAAAATCCAAGATACCGGAATAAATATCCAATTCCAGTTGCTATAAAAAGGATCCCTGTCATTACCAGCAGCCCTTTTAAAAATCTTTCCCAGATTTTCATCTGTTCCTGTTTCATATTTTCGCTCCCATATTTTTCACTTCCTGTCAAATTTAACACTTCATATCTAAAAACTGCATGAAAACTTTTTTTGGTTCCATTAAAATCTTATAAAGATTCTTTCTCTGCTACACTAGTATATTTAAATATGAAGACAATATCAACACATTATGACAGATAAAAATAAAAAACGGTCATGCCGAATATAACATGACCGCTGTATACTATATTATGACAGAAAAAAATATTGTGCTGTCCCTTTTCCTATTCTTCGATAACTCCGCCATTTGCTTCGATCAGACCATTGATATACGCACTTCCCAGCGCCCGGTCAAAAAGACCATATCCCGGCTTTCCGCTCTCTCCCCAGATCATGCGTCCATGATCCGGACGGAAATATCCTTCAAATCCCGTTTCAACTAGCGCCTTCACGATCGCATTCATATCCAGAGAACCTTTTTGCGTCAAGTGACCTGACTCTTCAAACGATGTGTCCGGAAGAATCTTCACATTCCTGATATGCATAAAGCCGATACGCCCCATTGCGGAATATTTACGCACCATTGCAGGGATATCATTGTCAGGGGAGCTTCCAAGCGAACCTGTGCAAAGACACAGACTGTTTGCCGGGCTGTCCACGATCGACAGATAACGATCAATATTTTTCTCACATGTAATCACCCTCGGCAATCCAAAAATCGGATACGGAGGATCATCCGGATGTAATGCCATCACGACATCGCATTCTTCTGCCACAGGGATCACCCGTTTCAGAAAATATTCAATATTCGCCCACAGCCCTTCTTCTCCAAGCTCTCCATATGCCCGGATCAATTCACGCACCTCATCCTGTGTGTAGCTGGCATCCCAGCCAGGCAGATGGATATCATCTTTCAGTGGATCCAGCCCTTTCAGCTGATCCCAGTACATCACAAGACTGGTAGATCCATCCTCAGCTTCTTTATCCAACTGGGTTCGCGTCCAGTCAAAAACCGGCATAAAATTATAAGTAATACATTTGATTCCGTACTTCGCACAGCGCTGGATCGACTCACAGTAATTTTCAATATGACGGTCGCGTTCCGGTCTTCCAAGTTTAATCTCTTCTGTGACAGGAATAGACTCTACCACATCAAATACCAGACCATTTGCCGCACATTCATCAACCAGATGTTTGATGCTCTCTTCCGGCCATACTTCTCCCGGCTTCACATCATACACAGCAGAAACAATCGAACGCATTCCCGGAATCTGACGGATTTTATCGAGTGTGACCGGATCACTGTCTCCATACCAACGAAATGAACTCTTCACTTGAACTACCTCCTATACTCTTACTTTCACCACAATTTTCTTTACGTGACAGGAACCATTTGCTGTCATTCGTCTCGGAGCATGTCCGTCTTCCGGCGGCACGATTGCAAAATCCCCGGCTTTTAAAATGACACTTCCAAAATCCGCAGGTTCCTGATAAAAAATCAGATCCTTCTCTGCATCATACTCCACGGACGGAATCAGATTTTCTACCGGCTCGTAACCGAAACATTCTTCTCCTTCCACTACATATTGTACATCGAAGTATTCTTTATGACTTTCAAACGGACAATCTGCAGCATCCATTGTAGAATAACTCTGCACATTCGCATACACTTCGTTCCCGTCAATCGGTACATTTCCAACCGGCAGAGCGGCAAGATCGGTATCTCTTAAAAACGTAAACGCTTTTTTAAATTTCTCACTGAGATAATCGTATTTCTCAGCCAGTAAAATATTTGTCGTCAGCATCTTTTTTCCTCCTGATTTTTATCGGACAATACTTCCCTGTTCCATTTCCAGATTTCATCATACAGACCATAAGAAGTATTTTTATCATAGGAATATACAAGCAGTACGTCCAGCATATACGGAGAAACACTCAGCCCTGAAAGTTGTCTGGCAAATGCCATTGCCGCAATTTCTGACAGGCATGAGATCACAGAACGGTTGGAGAATGGTTTTCTCCACAGCTCAATTTTCTCTGTTCTGGTAAAAATTTCTCCTGCATATTGTTCCTCCACTGCATGAAACAATTCGTGTGCCAGCAAAATTTCCAACAGGCGCTCCTTTTTAAGAAGCGGGCAGCCGCACTGTTTTTCAAGCGCAGCCGCCTTATCTACGCAGTCTGTAAAGATTGTGATCTCATCTGGCTGTACATACTGTGCAAACAAAACCACCCCTCCTCCGGTCGGAACTTTCGGCATCTTTACTTTCATGCCCATTTTCCCGGCCAGAATCTTCGGATCTTCAGTCCCATATTTTTCACTGATGCGCTTCGCCCATTCCCGTCCGCAGGCATTTGCTTTCACAGTGTACGCATCTTTTTCCTGTGACGTAAACTTTCGCTCCAGGGTTCTCTTGCAAATGCATAGCTCCCCACGCTTCTTCTGTCACACCCTCCAGTGTCTGCACATATCTTTCAATGGAATTTCCGGAAACTTTTCTGGTTCTTCCTGTACATTTCTGCCTGCCAGCGCATCCAAAAACCGGTTTCTTTTACCACTCTTGTCCATATTGCTGCATATTCCCTTCTATTATTACAGACTGTTTTTCGCTCCCACAATGATCACATCATCAGATGGATTGATCATCTGCATCTCAACTTCCATCAGCATCATAATCTTATCCAGATCAACAGATCCTGAAAAATCCATCACCCGGGCTCCGGCGCAAATATAGTAATCCGGGCGCAGGATGGCATCCTGCTGATAAATCGCCAGTTCTTCCCACATCTGAGAGACCACATTCCGGTAGCTTCCCGCTTTACAAAGAAGAGCTTTTCCATCATTTCTCTGCACTTTGATAAATCCTTTTTTATCCAGAATACGAACCGGATGTTTTCCTTTTCTGTCTGTACCAAATACATAGAAATTCTTTGTTGCACATTCTTCCTTGATTGCAGAAGGTTCTTCTTTTAAATCCTCTGCTGCCAGCTGACGTGCTTCTTCTGCTGTACATTCCTTCAAAAGATCGGTTGTCTTTACTTCTGTGGAGCCCAGCGCGATCGCTGTCAGCTTTGAAGTCTGAGGATCGATCTCGATATGAACATCCACACTGTCCGCTGCGGCACCACTTTCCACTGCTTTGTCAATTGCTTCTGCTTTGATCGAGCGGATATCTTCCGGTGTCGGGTTTGGAACCACTCGTTCCACTACATCACGTACCATTGCAAGTGCAACACCGATGGAAGAAATGACCTCTGCATTATCCGGAATGGAATAGCGAAGTCCCATTTTATCCGAACAGAATCCAATCAGGGAAGCGGCTCCTCCGCCGACTCCTACCAGACTGATCTGATCTTTCTCCAGGCGATATTTTTCTGCCAGTTCCATGATGATCGGTTCAATTTTCTCATAGGCTCTTGTCAGAATCTGTTCTGCAACCTCTTCCACTGTTTTTCCCATGTAATCTGCCAGAGGCTGCATTGCCTTGCGCGCCGCATTGGCATTTCCATAGGCAAAATATTCTGGTTTAATCAGTCCCAGCACATTCGCTGCACAGGTATTTGTGATCGTGATCCGCTTTCCGCTTTTCAGTTCGATCGCTACATAGTCCGCAGGATCTCCCTCTTTCGGGCTGAAGAATACGACTTTCGGATCCACGATTTCTTCTTCCGGAGTAAATACCGCATAGTCCATACCTGCAATATGTGCGGAACGTGGTCCCACATCTTTGACACCGCTCTTATCTGCCCGCACCATACTTCCTCCGGCAACACCGAGGACACGCACATCCAGACTGCTGATATATGTACGATGTCCGCCTACATTCGAATAATCAATGGCAGGACGTCCGTCTTTGATTACACCGATATTCGTCGTTGTTCCTCCAACTTCAAAATATACACCATTTGAGGCACGCAGATACATCAGACTTCCCATCACAGAAGCTGCAGGACCGGACAACATCGTAAGGACCGGACGTTTTTTCATTTCACTGATCTCCATAACACCGCCGTCACCTCTCATGATCATCAGAGGAACTTCTACCCGGCGCTTTTTACACTCTGTTCTGTAGAATTTGCTGTATTGAGCATTTTCGGCAAAATGGACGCATTGATTGCAGCTGTACGTGTACGTCTGGTCAGTCCATAAAGCTTGGTGATCTCACTGGCTGCTGTCGCTTCCAGACCCATATCTTTTGCAATCTTGCAGATGCCGGTCTCATTTTCCATGTCATCCACACCGTAAGATTCACTGGCCACGATAACCTGTGCACCATCACCCACCAGAGATTTAATCGTATCTGTCACAAGCTGGTCAGACAGATTTTCATCACAGATGAAGCGGTTCTTAAGCCGGATAAAACGCCCGGATCCAAGGTTGATATCCTTCATATTCGTCTGCGCTTTTGCGATCCAGCCGCCCACACCTTTCGGACCGACACCGATCACTCCTACATTTGCCACATCTCCTTCGATCAGAGCGTTGGTCGCCTGTGTCGTAGAATGTGCAACAAAGATCACATCTTTCGGATCGATTCCATTTTCTCTCAGGCAATTCTGAAATGCCTGTACAACTCCGGTCGCAACCCCTGCCTTGTCATCATGTGTTGTTTTCACAGAAGACTTTCCGATAATTTCATGGGTCGCATTGTCGATGGCAACGGCTTTTGTATGTGTTCCGCCGACATCGATACCCATACGTACTTTTCTATCACTCATTTGAAACTCCTCCTTAACCAAACATAATGTAAGTGATGGCCTGCATGATGATACAAACAATCCATGCAACCGGCAATGTCTTTTTCAGATGTTCTCTTGTTGATACTTTTGCGTAGCTGACTCCCCATGCGATCCAGCTCTGTGTCATACAGATGGAAACATTCATTGTAATAGAAGGAATGACCATCAGCGCAAACAGATATGGAGTTGAGAATCCGATTCCTTTCAGGATTCCCAGTGTTGCTGCTCCACAACCGAAAAGTGTCAGCGGTCCACGGAACAATCCAAGTGGTGCTAAAAGTGCAAACGCAATACTGATCACCAGTGTATTGTGCGGAATTACATTTCCAAGCAACGCATTAAAATAAGGAACACAAAGTTCTGCTGCTTTATTGAACATCGGAATCATAAGCAGAAATCCAACCAACGGTGCTGTATCAACTACACCATCATAAAAATCTTTATTCAGCACACGGCAGGCACCCCGGAAAGATTTCAGTTTTCCACAAACTGCCAGTGCATAAAAACTTCCAATGATAAATCCGAGAATGATCGGAACATTCAATACAACCAGCAGTAAAACCGGAAGGATCGGTGCGATCAGCGCAACTGTCGGAACATATCCCGGACGTGCTTTTCTTGCGGCGGATGCACTCCATGCATGAACAGTTTTCTTCTTTCTCAGAGAAAACATGCACATCACGATCACCATGATCAGCTGTACAGCAAGTCCGATCCCTGCCCAGCGAAGACGTGCCGGATCATCATAGGTGATCAGCTGTTTTCCGTCTTCTCCCAGGAAGAATGCCAGAAACTGTCCGGTAAGTACCGGGTTCAAGTACATTCCGGCTCCTACACTTAACATAAAAGAACCGATAGAAAGTGTCTTCGGAATACCAAGACTCATCAAGATCGGAAGAATGATCACTCCAATCGCAACAACTGCCCCTGCACCAAATAATGTAGAGAAAATTGCCGTTGTTACTGTAGAAAGCAGGACGCAGATAATGACTGGTTTATCTCCTCCAAGCTCAACAGCCTTTCGAATCAATGCATCTGCAATTCCTGTCTGAAGCAGTACACGACCAAACCATGCACCAAACACAACATTGACAAGAACACTTCCCCATCCTTCCGGACCGGACTGGAACACTTTCGTGATCGCATCTACAAAACTAATGTCCGTAATTCCCGGATATGCAGCGATAAATTCCGGATTTGTTGCAAAAGTATTTCCAATCAGTGGAAGCACTGTCCAGATAATACCCATGATCAGCATACCCATCATCAGGTTGCCGCCGCGAACTGCGTAAACGGCAAGACCTACAAATGAGACGAGCAGCAGGATTCCTATTACATATTCCATGATATTTCCTCCCTAGTTCTCTCTCTTTTCTTACATTTTCAGGATGGATTCCCAAACTTCTTCAATTACCGGGATTCCCTGTTCTTTGTTCTCTTTGATATTTTTCAGCTCCAGTTCTCCCGGATAATAAACCTCTCCGCCTTCTTTGATCGGTTCCGAAGATTTGACATCTGCAAGAATCTCTTCTACTATCGCATCTGTCTCTTCTACTGTATTGAATTTTGTCGGATCAACAGCGATCATGATCTGAGTCAGTCCGATCTCATCTCCAAATGTTCCGATCTTCTGTACAGAATTTCCATTTGTCAGAACGGTTGCGATCAGATCAAGCACGATAGACAGTCCGCTTCCTTTCCAGTATCCCATTGGAAGGACTCTCCATGTTTTTTCGATTTCCGTAGGATCTGTTGTCAGCTCTCCTTTTGTATCATATCCACCCGGCACCGGAAGCTGTACACCTCTGAGACGGCAATCTTCAATCTTTCCATAAGAAAACTGAGAAACTGCACAGTCAATCATCGCATGTTCACCATTGGAACGAGGCACTGCCATGATCAGCGGGTTGTTTCCTATTTTACGGTTCAAGCCGCCCCATGCCGGCATGTTCGGCATTGTGTTGGACCAGCAGATACCGATACATCCATGATCTGCTGCGAGCCATCCATATGTACCGCCTCTCATCCAGTGGTTATTGTTTCCTAATGCAACGCATCCGACTCCGTACTCTTTTGCCAGTTCACAGGCACGATCCATTGCTTTCTTTGCATTCAAAGGCCCGAATCCACGATGCCCGTCCCATCTCTCGATGGCTCCCATCTGCATTTCACAGGTTGCTTTCGCATTCGGATCGATCTCCCCTTTTTCCAGATAGCTGACAACACGCGGAAAACGGTTCAAGCCATGTGAGAACACACCTGCAAGGCTATTCTGTGCAAAAATAACTGCTGCATTTTCTGCATCCTCATGATTGAATCCCCTTTTCTCCAAAACTCTTGTAAACTCCTGTACCATAACATCATATTGAACTCTCATGATAATCTCCTTTCAGTTTGTGAAAATATTTTGAAAACTCATAAAAGCGCTTTCTCTAGCTTTCATTATAGTTATCTGTCTGTTTTTGTCAATATAAGATATCAACTACACACTACTTTCAGCATATAGTATAATTTTTTAATCTGATTTTCGTGCAAATCGCTGATATTTTTTTAATATTATGCAAGCGTTTTCTTATATTTCAAAAAAATAAGAGAAAGACTTTCAGATATTTTTCCAAAAATCTTTCTCTTATGCTTCCGCCAGCCTAAGTTGTCTGTCCTTCCACTAACTCCGGCTGAATTGTGCAGGATGAATATACCTCTGTCTTTTCAATCAGACTAGTCAACAGCTGAACACTCATCATTGCCACTAATTCCGGCTTATTATCAATTGTTGTCAATTGCGGTTCACAAATTTTTGCATATTCCGAATTATTATAACCGGTTACTGCTACTTCCTCCGGCACCTTGATTCCATAATGTAAAAGCGCTTTCACAACTCCTGCTGCCGTAATATCCTCTCCGCAAACAATTCCCGTAAATTTTTGCTTTCTCCGGATCAGCTGTTCGACCGCTTTTATACCACCTTCAATACTTGATGCGGTCTCCAGCACCTGCTGTCTTGCATTTTTGAGACCACATTTCTCCATCTCCGCAATAAATCCCTCACATTTAAGCTGTGCACTGACTGTATCCATATCTCTCAGATAATAAATCTCGCGGTGTCCCTTTTGAATCAGATGTTCCACAGCAAGCGATACTCCATACCTGTCATCGACCAGAACCGAATATGAATTTGGCAGTTCCAGCTTTCCATTGGCAAGCACAACCGGTATATTCTGCAGCAACCCGCTGATTTCCGCATTTTTACAAAGCGTATTAAACACAGAACCTACCAGTACGATTCCATCCGTCTTTTTCTCCCGTGCTGTCCGCAGATACTTGATCGTCTCTTCCAGCTCCCCGCCCGTGTTGCACAGAGAAACCTCGTATCCACGACGGCTGAACTCTCTCTCTATGGTATAGGCCGTTCTGGCATAATGCGGAACACGGATATCCACTGTTAAAACAGAGACGGTCTTCATCGATTTGCTCACCATTCCGCGTGCGATCGCACTTGGCGTATAATTATTTTTTTCCAGAATTTCTTCTACTTTTTTTCGGGTTTCCGGATTTACATTTCCCTTATGATTCATAACCCGCGAAACGGTTGAAATCGAAACCCCTGCTTCTTTTGCAATATCATATATATTCATAACTTCCCTCTTTCCAACATTCCATACCTTCATGAAAGGGCTTTTACAAAAGCATACGTGATAAAGCCAAGATTTGTCAAGAAAATTTCCAACAAAAATTCGGAGTTTACATCAAGATTTTTAATACTTTTTTCTACATACTATTGACTTTTCTTCCAACTGTTCATATACTGTTTATACAAACATATACAGTTGATAAACAGTCAACTGATACAAGGAGGGATACTATGGAATACCTGTTGGAAGTACAACATCTCAACAAAAATCTTAACACCTTTGCTCTGCATGATATCAGCTTTACACTAAAACCTGGATTTATCACAGGTCTGATCGGACAAAATGGCTGCGGAAAGACCTCTCTGATCAAAACTATTCTGAATTTGTATGAAAAAGATTCCGGAGCAGTCTTTGTAACTGGTCATTCCATGGAAAACGAAGAAATTGCTGCAAAAGATCAGCTTGGCGTTGTTCTGGATGAATGTCTCTTTGATGCAGACACCCGGGTTGAGACGAACGCCCGCTGCTTCGGTGCTCTCTATAGTCGATATGATCACCGCTTATTTCTGGAATTCTGCAGACGTTTTGATGTGGACCCAAAGAAAAAAATCGGCAAACTCTCCAAAGGACAAAAAGCACGTTTTCAGCTTGCCTTTGCATTTTCCCATGACGCAAAAGTGTTTCTTATGGATGAACCTGCGGCCGGACTGGATCCTCTGTTTCGCAAAGAACTGATGGGATATATGCAGGAAATCGTGGAGGACGGCACGAGAAGCATTCTTTTTTCCACCCATATCACCGAAGATCTGGATCAGATCGGAGATTACATTCTTCTGATGGATTACGGACGTCTGATACTGGATTTAACGCGGGAAGAACTTGCAGATCGCTATCTCCTTTTACATGGTACAAAAGAACAACTGGAGCAGTTAGATTCTCAAATGGTCGTTTGTCAAAATTTCAGTGAATATCGGAATTCCACACTGATCGACTCTGCCAAAGCAGAATCACTCCATCTTGGCGCTCTGACCGTCACCAGGCCTTCTCTGGAAGATCTGATGTACTGTTTTCACAAAGGAGGTGTAATCCAATGACAAAATTGATTATCCAACACCTGTGGTCTGATTTTAAAAAACACTGGCTCGGGATTCTTGTGACATTGGTATTGTGTTATATTGCTACCATTTTTGTGTTTACCTTTGGATTCTGGTTTTTCATGGTGGATTCAGAAGCTTACTTACTTTCAGAGGCTGAACTGAGGAAAATGATACTGAACGGATCGGAGACCTATACACTTTTATACTTTATTGGCACTGCCGGCATTTTGTTGTCTGTCATCCTGATTTCCAGAAAATTTCCCGTCCGGCTGTTGAAACCAATCTATTTTTGTCCGGCAGATATGAGATTAAAAAGAAAATCTTTGCGCTCTTATTTTTGGAGCAAGGTTTCTTTTTGTCTGATTTTATTTGTATTACTCTGTCTGAGCTTTACCGGAAATCTGCTGATATTTTTCCAGACTCCCGAGCTTACATTGCTACTTTTTTTGTCCTGCTTTATCCTGATTGATTTTTCCATGAAAGCAGATCCCGGCAACCGGATTCCAAATCGTAAGCTTGATGAAGCACTGGAAGGAAAAGGAATGAGCATCGTCAATGTCTACTGGTTCTGTCTGCTTGCTTTGGAATATGTTGCTTTATTTTGCCAGAGCTATCTGCAGACCTCATGGAATAGCTGGATCATTGCACTTTGGATCATTGCTATGATCGGAAATGTTTTTGCAGCAGTTTACTGCATCCGTACTTTTTTAAACAATATGATTTCTTATGAAAACTTATATTTCCCAAAACAGGAGGTAACTGTATGTTGACGCTGATCTTACAAAGTCTGTGGTCTGATTTTAAAAAACACTGGCTGAACTTCTCCATTTTATTTGCATTGTGGACCATTTGCTATTTCACATTTGGATTTTCTACTCCTTCTGCCTCCATAGGCTTAGGACTTGCTTTTGTACTTCTTCTTTCAGTAAAATTGCCGATACGCTCTTTGAAAGCACTCTCTTTTTGTCCTGCTGACACAAAGATAAAGCGTCGGTTGCTTTTGATGTACCTGTTGGTTAAAATTTTGATCTGTCTGCTGATATTCTCATTGTTTCAAATTCTGGGCGGAGGTTTCCATTATTGGATAATAACTGTCACACCTCGTGAAACAATAACCTACTTGCTGCTCCTTCTCCTCCTGATCATCGCAGCTTGCTTAAATCATGCCATGCCTTCTCCAATTCAGTTAACCGAAGAGGGGCATCAGCAGAAAATTTTCAATAGGATTCTCAATTTTGACTTTCTGAATTTTATCTGGATCCTGCTGCTTGTGGCCGAATTTGCACTTTTTAAATATGCTTCCCCCAAAAATATTCTCTGGTTTCTGATCATGAGCATAAATATACTTGTAACCGCTTACTGCATTCACAGTTTTCTAAACAGCATCCTTTCTTATGAAACTTGCTTCGAACTGCAGGACTTGACAGAAAGGAGGCCTGGTACACATTGAACATTCTTTTAAAACCGGATTCCTCACTGCCGATTTACGAACAGCTTGTACAGGCATTTAAGGAATCCATGTTAAACGGGGAGCTTTCTCCAGGTGATATGCTTCCTTCCATCCGAAGTCTGGCAAAAGATCTGGAAATCAGCGTGATCACCACAAAGCGCGCTTACGAAGAACTGGAATCCGAAAACCTCATCTACTCTCATCCGGGAAAAGGATTTTTTGTAAAGCAGGTAGATTTTCGTACTCTGCAGGAAGAACAGCTTGTTCAACTGGAACATGCGCTCTCTTCCTGTATCGAAGATGCAAAAAAACTGTCTCTTTCTTTAGATGAGGTACAGGACTTGATACAACTTTTATGGAAAGGCAGGGATTAGGATATGTCTGAACTAATTTGTAATGAACTCGCAAAATCTTACAGTCACTTTCAGTTATATCCGACTTCTTTTCAACTGGAAAGCGGATATCTGACAGTACTTGCCGGGAAAAACGGCTCCGGAAAATCAACTCTTTTACGCTGCCTTGCCGGGATTGATCCGGCCTGCACCGGTGATGTGACGCTGGATGGAATTTCTTTAAAAAAAGAGCCTGACAGCTACAAAGATCAAATTGGTTATGTATCAGAGGAACTCACTTATTTTATGGAAAAATCCGCTCTGGAAAACGGAGAGCTTCTGGGCCCTTATTTTTCCAACTGGTCCATGGAACGCTATTATACGCTGATGGACCGGATGAATTTTTCTCCCTCCAAACAGCTCTGGCAGCTCTCCAAAGGCGAATACATGAAAATGCAGACCTGTTTTGCACTGGCACATCATCCACGTTTTCTGATCTTGGATGAACCGTTGGAAGGCTTTGATCCTGTCTTTCGCAAAAACTTTCTATCGATTATGCAGGATATTTTAAATGAAGATGTAGGAATTTTTATTTCCTCCCACATTACAGAAACATTGAAAAAACTTGCCGATTACCTGCTGTTTGCCGATAATGGAATTATTACGTTCCACTGTCCGGAACAAATGGATGCCTTTCTTGCCGACAAATTAAAACGCTCTCATACACATATACGAGACCTGCTGTCCCGTAATTCTTAGGAGGTGACTTATATGAACCACAATGTTTACCACATAGAGAAGCAAACCTTTCATTTTGGAGGATACTGGCTGTTAACAGGAACCTTGTTTTTCCTTTATCTTCCGACCTCCCAGTTTGAGATGCAGAACGCCTATCATGCTCTTTCAAAAGGATTGATCCCGGATCCTGCCACCTTTCTCCCTGTCTGGTTTATTTTCGGTATTTTCGGACTCTGCTGCTATCTCTGTTATGAGCTTTTTCTCATCGCAGAAAACGGAGTGATTTCATCCCGTGTTACCAGATATCTGACACTTCCGCTCAGGCGACAGGATTATTATAAGATCAAAGCACGGATCTTTTTTGAAAAATTCGGAGTGCTGCTTCTGACACTGGTCGCAATGTTTCATATTTCCTTTCTTGGATACAGGCTGCCTCTTTCCCTGTGGAAGCGCTCACTTCCGGAACTGATTCTCACCTGCTGCTTTTTGTTTTTTGCAGCGATTCTGATTTTTGCCGGATATCTGTTCCACGATCTTTACTGCCTGAAACATCATCATTAAAAATACGGATGGGCGTGTTTATGCGTCCCATCCGTATCGATCTACTTTTTCCGGTTTCTCCACCTCATATTTAGTTTATACAAAATAACGACCAGAATAATATATCCTAATGGCAAAATTACTGCCAGTGCAAGCACAACTGTCAGTTTTGACATGCTTTTCTTGCTCTGTTTGCTCTGATTTTTCAGCCTTCTTTTCCTGTTTTACCGACTCGATCTTTATTTTTTTATCAGATCCTGTCAATGCGGAAAACGCTTCTTCTGTCAATGTTGCTTTCGCACTCCCCACTGGCTGTCCGTGATAAAAATACTCTACCGCAGCCTGTCTTACTCCTTCCTTTTCATTTGGAACATACTCTTTTTCCAATTCTGAAAACGAAACGCCCTTTGGAACCACAACATAGGCATCTTCCTTGTCAAAACTTTCAATATCTGATGAAGTTTCACATTCCCTCAGATTCAGCCTTTCAAAATTTGTAAATGCATAATCATACATAAACCTCGTATCCGTATAAGCATCTACTCCATATGTATGAAGCACCACCGCTGCCAGCTGCATATCATTTCCTTCCGCCATCGTCACAAGCGTTGTCTTTGACTGATCTGTATATCCGGTCTTTCCCGCTTTCGCATTCGCATAGTAATAATAGTTTTCCGGCCAGAGCATTTTATGATTCTGATCCAGAATCCTTTCTTCCGCAGTCAGATTCGTCGGTGGAACTTTGTATTCCAGCGTTGTCTCCAGTCTTCGAAACTCTTCATTCTGATAAGCTGCCGCTGCAATTCTCGCCATATCATGCGCTGTTGTATAGTGGTTGTCATCATGAAGCCCATTTGCATTGACCCAGTTTGAACTGGTACATCCCAATTCCTGAGATATCCGGTTCATCTCTTCTATAAACTCCGCATATCCGCCATTTAAGTACTGCTTTCCTACATTTTCCGCCACCGCATAGGAGACTTCATTTGCCGAAGCCAGAAGCATCCCATAAAGTGCTGACTCCATGCTGATTTCTTCCCCGGGCTTCATCCCGATCTGCGCATCATCCCACTGCAAAAAAGAAATACTGTCCTCTGAAAACACAACGGTATCGGACATTTTCGCATACTGTAATGCAGTCAAAACACTCAACACTTTCGTAATACTCGCAGGATATCTTTTTTCTTCGGCCTTTTTTGCATAAAGCACTGCCCCGCTGTTCATGTCCATCACAATGCCGGAAGCCGCATAGATCGCGGGTCCCTGTGGCCAGTTCGAAATCTCGTTTGTATCTATTTTCTCCGCATAAGATGCTGCTTTTTCCTGGTTTTCCTGCTCCTGTGCAGACAGTACTTGTGTATTTTCCGTCTGCTCCTGCCCGGCCATCTCCTCTGCACACACAGCCACACCCGGTGTAAGAGTCAAAAGAATCGCTGCCAATGCGCCTGAGAGAACTTTCTTTGCTTTCATAATCTGCCTCCATTTTGTTTCAATTGGTTTTATTATACGCAAAATGGAGGTTAGCGTCAACGCATCAGAAATTTTTAAATCTTTCTAAATTTTCCCCGTCTTCTCTTGAGGATTTTTCAAAAACAGGATAGAATAGGAGCATTCGGAAGGAGGATTTCCATGAGTTCCAAGAACAACAACGAACATTTTTTTAATCAGGATTTTGAAGTCACTTATGAAGACGATCCGATCTTTCATTATGAAGAAGAACCACTGACAAAGCGTGAATTTCAAACCGTAGATTTAAAATCACAGCCAAAGCCCCGGGCTTCCGGTAAAAAGAAAAAGAATATTCAAATGCCGCTGCAGGGAGACGAGACCATTTTAATGGATCCGATCACAAATGGATCCGTTTCTCCACAGTCCGGCCGAAAAAACCATCAATGGGAAGAAGAACCTGACAGAAGAAAAAATCCATCACGTTCAAAACGCCCGACCTCTGATTCTGATGATTACGAGGATGAACGCCCCCGCAGAGAAAAGTCTTCTTCCAAAAGGAAAAGTGACCTGCTTTCTCCTGTAAAAACCACTGCAAAATATGGGGGAAAAGCCATTTATAAAACAGCCAGCATTATCATCCGTTTCGTTTCTCTTTTGCTGATCGCAGGAACAGCCGCTTTCCTGGCTTATAATTTCTGGCGCGGCAGTGCTCCTTACGGAGATCCTGTAACTGCAGTAGAAGAAAAGAATTATTGTCTGGCCGCTTATGCCGGAGTCGCCGGATTTTTTCTTTTATTTGAATGCATCTCCTTTTTATGGGCTATGACACGGGTTCGTGTCCGTGACGGCAGAAAGACTTATAAAGAAGATACCGGACGTGGACTTTTCTCATTTATTTTTATCTATGTGTGCTCTTATGCATCCTTTTGGATCAACCAGATCATTCCACAGTCTCCGGATGTGTTAAAAGGAATCCGCGGTGCTCTGGATGTATTCGGTTCCATGCACAATGCCCTGCTTGGGCTCTGTCTGGCGGGAGTCATTTCCTGTCTGGTCCGTAAGTATGCAAAATAGATTGAGAACGACAAAACGCCGCCGGAGGTACAACGTTTATCTTTGGCAGCGTTTTTTGTTTTACTATTTACCATTATTTTACCAGCACTCCGGACTGCAGTATATCCCTAAGCAACTGATTTGCCTCTCTTTTGATCTCTTCAATCGATGTTTTCTCACCATGTGCCTCATTGATAAATCCAAGCATCCCAAAACACAAGAAACCTGCAATTTTCTTCGGGGAATATTTCACTTCTACATTCTGTCGGATTTTATTGGTATGATTTTCAATTGTTTCCAGTACAATAGTGTAAAATGCAGATGCAAGATACGGGTTTTTCTGCGGGCTGGTATACTGGAAAAATGCAAAACAGTCATAATACACTTCCAGAATACTGTTTAACATATTGCAATATCCCATTACAAGATCATTTCCCGGATTTTCTTTTTCCTGTTTTGTACGATAGATATCCGTTCCGATCTGAAGCATATCACTGAAAATATCATCTGCCAGTGCGTATTTATCACTGTAGTGTGCGTAAAAAGTAATTCTGCTGATTTCTGCCCGCTTGCACAATTCTGTAATAGAAATCTGCTCAAATGAGATCTCTCCCATCATTTCGATCAAGGTTGCCTTCAAATTTTTCTTGGTTTTGATCACTCTTCTGTCTTCCATGATTTACATTTTCCTCTTTCTGTATAATTAACTAACATTTTACAAATATTGTTCATTGTCTTTAGATTTCGGATTTGCTATAATCTTAACACTTGTTAAAATAACGGTCAATATGTAAGCTATTTTCGCCTTTCACCATAGAAACGGCGGGTTACGGATTAAGGGAGGATTTTATGCCAAAGATAGCAATTATGACAGACAGTAATTGTGGAATCACGCCTGATGATGCGCAGAAGTATCACATTCACATACTTCCAATGCCTGTCCTTGTTGGGGAAGACACTTTTTATGAAGGATGCAATATCACATCAGAAGAGTTTTACCGGAAACTTTCTTCCGGAGAACCTGTTACAACTTCTCAGCCATCGCCTGCGGATGTCATGAAGATGTGGGATCAGCTGCTGAAAGAACATGATGAAGTCGTTCATGTTCCAATGTCCAGCGGACTGAGCAATTCCTGCCAGACTGCCCTGCTCCTTGCGCAGGAAGAATATTTCAAAGGGCGGGTGCATGTTGTGGACAATCACCGGATTTCTGTTACACAGGCACAATCCGTTCTGGATACAGTCGAACTTACCCGCCAGGGATTCACCGGGGCGCAGATCAAAGAAATTCTGGAAACGGAAGCCATGGATGCCACCATCTACATTGCGGTAGACACTTTGGAATATTTAAAAAAAGGCGGTCGTATCACAGCAGCAGCTGCTGCCATCGGAACCGTATTGAATTTAAAGCCGGTTCTTACCATTCAGGGAGACAAGCTGGACGCCTATACCAAAACCCGGGGAATGAAGTCTGCTTTTAAAGCCATGTGCAAAGCACTTGATAAAGATCTCTCCGGAAGACTCTCTGCACTCCATACTCAGGGACTGCTCAAAGCCGGTATTGCATATACACAGATGGATCCTGATACATTGGAATTTTTTAAAGAAGAAATGAAAAAACGATACCCGGATCTGGAATTGTTTCAGCTTCCACTTACAATGAGTATCGGATGTCACACCGGTCCCGGTGCACTTGGAATCGGCTGGTACGAGTCCATAAATAACACAGGCGGGAAAAGTCACAGCATTACTTTTCCCGCCCGTTTCTATCTTGGCTTCGCATTCGGATAAATCCGATCCATTCTTTCATCATCAAAATGTTCATCGATCACTTTTTCCCAGCCACTCTCTGCCGGTCTTCCATTGGCACGCATATCATAGCGCACCAGTGCCGCCATAGATACCAGAATATTCACTGCCATAAACACAACCAGAATCCAGGTCAGCACATATCCCCAGAGCATCGGAATCTTTTCAATCCATCCTGCAAATTTCGGATACAATACCTTGATCCAGATCACCGCTGCGATCCCCCAGAAAAAGCAGTACAACAGATTGATACGCCCACCCAGGTTAAACGGAATCTTACTGTAGTCCCAGAATACTTTTCCAAACACAATCTCTGTAAATACACTGCAGACATATTCATATGCTCCGCCTAAAAATGTACCTACAATAAAAATATGCCGGTCCGGCTTTTCTCTGTCCTTGTATAAAAGTGCCGTTGCAATGGCAATCGCCAGCCCCCATACAATACTGAACGGTCCCCATACAAGGCTGCTCCTGCTCATCCATACTCCGGCTGTCAGACGACAGAAGATCGTCTCTGTAAAGTCTCCAAGCACTGCTCCGATCAAAAACAGCCAGAATAGTTTATAAAACCCGCACCCTTCTGCAAAGTTCCCTTCTTTTTCTATCTGCTCTGTCTTTTCCATGATCACAGGATATGCCTTCGCCATTCGTTTTTCTACATGACCCACGATCATTAATGCAAATTTCTGCGTCCATACTGCTACTTTCTTATTCCACCGGATTGCAGTCGGCATCTCTTTCCGGATATGAAATACTGCTGCCAGCGATGCAGAAATATCCAGAGCCATTCCTGCTAGCAAAATCCAGAGCAGAATCTCCCGGATCAGCGTCGGAATCATGTGATATACTATCAGAAAAAAAGCATCTCCATACCGTACAGCCACAAATCCGAGCACTGCCCATAATACAGAATACTGTAGGCAGATGTATCCGTCAAAATTCCATTTCTTGTTCGAATAGTCCCACCATTTGTGCTGATTTAAGCGCTCCAGGATTTTTCCTGCCATCCACTCTATGATCGTTGCAAGCACTCCACAGCCGATCAGCTGAAAGACAGGCTCTGCCATCAGTTCTTCCATCGTGACTGCCATAAATACTGCTGCGATTCCATACACCAGACAGAACGGACCTGTCGAAAATCCACGGTTTACAAACTTTTTCTTTTTCACTGTGCCGACAATCGTTTCGACCACCCATCCCAGAAAAGAGTAGATCAAAAGCAGCCATACCAACTCCATCATTGAATAGTTCATCTATGTTTCTCCACTTATCTTTCGTATTTTATTACTACATTTACTCTTCGATTTTTTTCAAAATCTCACCAATATCTCCCATTTCTTCCGGCAGATCTTCTTTTCGATAATAATCAATTGACACGATCTTGCCGGGAAGCTCCTGTTTGTACGGCCCTGCCTGAACCAGCACTTTATCTCCCACTTCCAGATGTTCATCCTCTGTCAGATACGGATGCTTCTCTCCTTTTTCATGAAAGACCACGCTGCAGATAATCTGTTCTCCCTGACGTCTTCCACGACGATAAATATAAGGATTCAGAATATCTTCATAGCTTTCATAAAACCGGATGTATCCCGCGATCTCCCGGATAAATGCATCCCATCCTTCCGGAAGTCCTCTCCGGTTATATGTTCCTGTCACCACGCGGCTGGTACTTGCACCGCATTCCAGGGAAAGCTTAAATGCTGCACTGTCCGGCTCCTGCTGACCGGAGGTACTTTTCAGTTTTCCAAGATATTCCATGCACTTATCCATCAGCTCCGGAATCTCATCCCGCATATGATATTCTTTGGTCAATTCCCGCCCCGGAGCGATCACCTGACGGATCGTCAGAGTTTCCTCATACCGGTCCAGGATCATTTCTTCTTTATAATCCCAGTTGACAGTCTCATTTTGAGTTCCCTCTTCATTTTTCTGCGTGAACCGGACATTTCTCTGATATTCCAAAGTGATTTTATTAATCTGTCCGGGAATGGAAGTTGGCACGATCTCATCCATGATCTTCAAAAATTCTTTCCAGTTATCCGGATAAACGCCGCGTCCCACAGATTTTTTCTCCTTCTCGCCCTGTTCACAATATGCCACTTCCCAGTTCTCATCATCTTCATCAGGTATAGCATCTGACGGCATATAGACCTCTTTCCAGTTTTCCATATGTAAATCTGCAATCCGCAGAAGCCACTCTTCTCCATGCTCTGCGGTCAGTGAATACGCGCATTCAAAAAATGGATAGGACACACTCTCTATCACTGCATCCAGCCTGCAGTCTTTCGCAGTACGAATCTCTATCAATGTCTTGTTTTCGCCTTTTCTGGTCGAAAAACGAATATAATTCAACATCTCACCAATGTTCTCCTTTGCTGTCATTTCCGACTTGTGATCATGCCGGATTTCATCATTATATCACAAAATACCAGAGATGAACTCTTTTGCACAGAAATTCATCTCTGGTATCCCTATCCGGATCCTATTCGTCACTGTTTCCAGCAGCTCCTATTCCATATAACCGCCCTTCATCGGAGACACAGCCTTTTCCGCAAACTGCTTTAAAACACCTTTTGTATATTTGTTTTCTCTTGGCTGCCAGCGGCTTTTTCTTTCTTTTAAGATTGCTTCCATTTCTTCCTCTGATTTTCTCTCACCATTTACTCCCACGATTCGAAGAACCCTGTTTGAAATGCTGATCTCGATCAGATCATTTTCTTCCACCAGGGCAATCGGTCCGCCCTGTGCTGCTTCCGGAGAGATATGTCCGATTGCAGGACCTTTGGATGCTCCGGAAAATCTACCGTCTGTCAGAAGTGCAATACTTGCACCAAGCGTTGCATCTGATGCAATTGCTTCTGTCGTGTAAAACATTTCCGGCATTCCGCTTCCTTTTGGACCTTCATAACGGATGATCACCGCATCGCCCGGCTGAATCTCATGTGTCAGTACTGCATGGATCGCATCTTCCTCACAGTCAAACGGTCTCGCCCGAAGAACTGCTTCAAACATCTCTTTTGGCACTACCGTGTGTTTTACAACTGCTCCATCCGGTGCCAGATTTCCTTTGAGGATCGCAATGCTTCCATCTGTTCCGAATGGTCTGTCAAACGGCCGGATCACATCTTCCCTCTTTAAATTCCACTGATCCAGGTAACTCTGGCATTTATCGTAGAATCCATTTTTCTTCAGCTCTTCCAGGTTTTCTCCCAGTGTTTTTCCTGTCACTGTCATAACATCCAGATGCAGCATATCCTTGATCTCTTCCATGATCGTCGGAACCCCTCCTGCATAATAGAAGAACTGTGCCGGCCATTCTCCTGCCGGACGGATGTTGAGCAGATAGTGTGCGCCTCTGTGCAGACGGTCAAATGTATCTCCGTCAATCTCAATTCCAAATTCCTTGGCAATTGCCGGAATATGTAACAGAGAATTGGTAGAACCGGAAATTGCCGCATGTACCATGATTGCATTTTCGAAGGACTTCATCGTTACGATCTTGTCCGGAGTCAGGTTATGCTCTGCCAGCCAGACTGCCTGTTTTCCGGCTTTTTTTGCAAACTCTCTTAAATCCTTGCTGGTTGCCGGCATCAGTGCACTTCCCGGGAGCATCAGTCCCAGCGCTTCTGCCATTACCTGCATTGTGGATGCTGTTCCCATGAACGAGCAGGCTCCGCAGGATGGACATGCATTATGTTTGTAAAATTCCATCTTTTCTTTTGTGATCTCTCCACGTTCACACATTGCATTGTACTTTCCAATCTGCTCCAGTGTAAGAAGATCCGGACCTGCATCCATCACACCGCCTGTCACGATAATAGACGGAATATTGATTCTTCTACCGCCATCAAATGTGCCGGCATTCCTTTATCACAGCTTGCAATAAATACTCCACCATCAAACGGAGTTGCATTTGCATGAATTTCAATCATATTTGCCATCATATCTCTGGACGGCAGTGAATAGTTGATTCCATCATGTCCCTGTGCTTCTCCATCACAGATATCCGTACAGAAATAACGAGCTCCGAAACCACCTGCCTCTGCAACACCCTGTCTTGCCTCTTCGACCAGATCCAGAAGATGTCCGCTTCCCGGATGACTGTCTCCGAATGTACTTTCAATCATGATCTGTGGTTTGGAGAGATCCTCCAGCTTCCATCCTGTTCCCAATCTCAAAGGATCCAGCTCCGGTGCGATTTTTCTTAATTTCTGACTTGTCAGTTCCATCTTAATTTTCCTCCATTCTGATAACATTTCCCTGTTCCAAATATTGAATCAAAATTTTTGCATCTTCGTCCTCCACCCGCATTTTTACATCGTCAAAGCAAGGAAGGCTAAACACACCCAGCATTGATTTTGCATCCACCACATAACGTCCGCAGAGCAGATCTACTTCTTTTTTGCAGGCTTCTGCCGCCTGCACAAGATGTTTTGCATCCTGCATGTCTCTCAAATACACGGGTATGATCTTCATATACGCTCCTCCTTTATTATGCGAAGATCGAGATCACCAGTCCCAGAATCAGACCTGTGATTCCGATCAATGTTTCCATGATCGTCCATGATTTTAATGTTGTCTTCTCATCAATCTCCAAAAATGTACTTACCAGCCAGAATCCGGCATCATTTACATGACTCAGTGCCGTCGCTCCGCCACAGATCGCACAGCACATCGCTGCTCTGTACAGTGTAGAGCTGTCTGCCATAGCCGGCATTGACGCCATGATCCCGGAAGCCATCGTCATTGCTACGATTGAACTTCCCACAGAAGCACGTACCAGAAACGCAATGAGAAATGCGATCACGATCAGCGGCATCCCGCTCTTTTCCAGGATCGGTCCAATGATATTTCCAAGTCCCGAATCCTGCAGCATCCAGCGAATCACTCCGCCACTTGCGATTACAAGCAGAATCATTCCAACCGGTCTTAAGGAGTGATCCAGAATCTTTTTCAGCTGGTCTCTGTTATATCCCATTCTTGTTCCCAGCATGTACATTGCTGTCAGAGTTGCGATCGTCAATGCCACAAACGGTTCTCCTAAAAACTGAAGAACTGACTGCGCACTTTCCGGAATCGGAAGATATCCGGAGATCGTGCTGAACAAGATCAGAATAAGCGGAATTAAAATGATCGTGAATACAATCCCGAAGGATGGAAGATTTTTATCTATATCTGCAATTTCCTCTACATTCGCAGGGAGTTTGGTATAGATTTTATTTCCTATGATTTTTCCCCAGATAATTCCTGCAACTACTGTGGAAATCAGTGCAACCGGAATTCCGACCGCCATCATCGTCCCCAGATTCACACCCAGTGCGTTTGCAACCAGAACAGAACCTGCTGACGGCGGAACAAACGCATATCCGGATGCCAGCCCTGCCAAAAGAGGGATCGCGTAATATAACGTTGATTTTTTTGTCTGCTTTGCCACATTGAACGCCAGCGGAATCAGGATCACGACTCCGGCTTCAAAAAATACGGTTGTACCGAGCACAAGCCCCGTAAGCCCCAATGCCCATCCTGCTTTTTTCTGACCGAATCTGCGGATCAGCGTCTGTGCCATCTGCTGGGCTCCTCCGCTGACTTCAAGAATTCCGCCAAACATGGATCCCAATCCGATCAAAAGTGCAATTCCCTGCAATGTCTTTCCTACGCCCTTTTCTACCGTCTCCCCGATCATATGTAACGGCATGCCTGCACCAATTCCGATCAGTACAGCGGAAATCATCATAGAAATTACCGGATGAAGCTTCAGCTTAATGATCAAAAATAACAATAAAAGAATTCCTGCTACGGATGCGATCAATAAGCGCATCGGATCTGCATAAAATACTGGTTCTGTCATCTTCCCTTCCCCCTTACATTCATCATATGTTTTCCTTGTTTAATACATCTGACCATTTTGTTACTTTTTCTCCTTTTTCCAAAGATTTTCTTTCAAATGCTTTGAATTCATCTGATGACTTTATTCTAAAATCTTTAAACCAGAAAATCAACCCGTAATATTTCACAATTTATTTACTTGTTTTTTGTGTGTTTTTATTGTTTGACATTTGTTTTTTCTTATTTTATCCTATATTTATTGCGTTATATTTGTAGAAAAGAGGAAAAGTCATATGATGAATTCAACTGAAAAGAGTTTACCTGAGAAGTTATCTGACGATATCATTGCCTATATTTTAGAAGAGCAGCTCCAGCCCAACGACAAACTTCCCAACGAATCCGTTCTCTCTGAAAAAATGGGAGCCGGACGAAGCTCCATCCGGGAAGCCATGAAACTGCTCGCATCCAGAAATATTGTAACAATCCGTCAGGGTTCCGGAACATATGTTGCCGCCTCCCCCGGAGTTGTTGACGATCCGCTTGGATTTACCTTTATTGATGACAAGAAAAAGCTGACACTGGATCTTCTGGATGTTCGTTTTCTGCTGGAGCCTGCCATTGCCGAAATGGCAGCCCTGCATGCCGAAGAGACCGATATCCGCAAGATCTCTACGCTGTGTGATGAAGTCGAAGCACTCCTCCTTCGTGGGGAAGATCACACTGGAAAGGACATTGAGTTTCACACTGCCATTGCCATGAGCAGTAAAAATCTGGTCGTTCCGCGGCTGATTCCCGTAATCAACAGCTCGATCCCGCTTTTTATCCAACTGACAAACAATCGGCTTTTACATGAAACGATTGAAACACACCGGGAGATCACCGATGCGATCGCAGCACACGATACGCTGCGCGCCAAAGATGCCATGTATCTGCATCTTGTATATAACCGGCGATGTCTTCTTGATCAGAAAGCATAAAAAAAGACAGTCATTCCTGTTCTTTTGGGAATGACTGTCTTTTTCATCAGTCTTTAATGATCAGTGCCATGAACACAAGATCTGTATCACCGGTATTGGTCAGTGCATGTCCGCATCCATCCGGTGTAAATGTCACATCACCGGCTTTTACCGGGCGGATTCTTCCATTGTCGTCATAATTGCCCTCTCCGGTCAGGATGTAATACGTCTCACTTTCTCCATGATGTTCATGGTAACCAAGGGAACACCCCGGCTCCAGAGTCACTTCCGCGTAAAGCCCGCACTTTCCATTCATCTCTTTTTCTCCGAGAATATGCTTGATCAGCACATGTCCCTTTCCACCGCACATTGCTTCAATTCTTTCTGGGTTCATTCTTATCACCTCGTTTGGATTTTTCTTCTGTTATTATACTGCATTACTCGTCAAATTCCAAGATTACAAAATCAAAACGTGACGTTTTTCTCGTATCCACAACTGTTCCTGTCGTTGTCTTTAAACGCTCCGCATTCTTAAAATTTTTACTGATACCCAGAGCATGTTCCAGCACATAATAATAGGAGGACGGAAGTACGCACTCCGTCACCTCATATGTCTCTCCCGGCTGAAATGATTCTACATGCTCCGTTGTAAAGTCCATTCTTCTCATCTATAAGCCTCGCTCTTATTGTTTATATAAATGATTTCTGTGATTCCATAAAAAGCATCCGCCGCCAAAAAGCCCAAAGACCAGTCCTGCATAGATTCCGGCACAGATCAGATCACTCAGCTGCATATCACATTCATATGCTTGATGATACAGACCAAAATTCCTGCCATCGTAATTCCAATTGTCCAGATCAGCATTGCAGAAGTCAGAAACACTGCCATTCTGGAATTTTCTTCCATGTGTTTTGTGATCAGTTTCCATAATCTTGTATACATATTGATTCCTCACAATCTTTTTCTCATGTTCTTATCCAACATTTATTGTAAGGATGTTATGTTAAATCTATACCGGGTTCTGACAAAATTTTTTGTTAAACTGACCAGTTCATTCCCTTCCCAGTATTTTTTCCGTAATCTTTGCCGGCGTACTCACGATCCAGTCAGCGCCTGCATCTTCAAGCTCCGCTCTGTCACCATAGCCATATAAGACTCCCAATGCAGACACTTTGCATGCCTTTGCTCCCAAGATATCATGTTCTCTGTCACCGACCATCAGCACCGACTGCCTGTCTTCTACTTTACAGTTTTTCAGCACATACTCAATGACTTCTGCCTTTTTCGTACGGCTTCCGTCCATATTTGCCCCTCCGATAAACTCAAAATATGGCGCGATCTTAAAATGCTCTGCAATCTTCCTTGCATATTTCTCCGGCTTGGATGTCGCAACTGCCAGACGGATTCCCGCATTTTTTAACTGTTCCAGTACTTCCGGGATGCCATCATAAACAGCATTTTCAAGCATCCCTTTTCCTTCGTAATATTCCCGGTAAAATTCTACCATCTGATGCCCTTTTTCATCTGAAAACCCGCAGAATTTTGCAAACTGCTGTGCAAGCGGCGGTCCCACGAAGCATTTAAGCTCTTCCAGATTTTCTACGCCCCTGCCGATTTTTTTCAATGCATACTGGACACTGTTCATGATTCCGAGACCGGAATCTGTCAACGTTCCGTCCAGATCAAACAGGACAAGTTCATACTGATATGCCATGTTCTCCTCCTTCTAAAAGCTGCGGATCTTGTCTGCATCTTCATCCTGTGTATTCTCTATTTTTTTGATCACTACATAATAACCGAACTCATCATTTACTTTGACAAATACCCGATCGCCTACTTTGTGTCCCAAAAGGGCTTTACCGATCGGTGATTCAATGCTGATCAGTCCGTTTAGGGAGCTTCCTCTCACTGAAGTTACGATCCGGTACGTCTCCAGCTCGTCATCATCCTCACAGTATACCTGAACGGTATTGTTTAATCCAACTTCATCTGCACCGGAATGGTCCTCTACAATAACTGCAGTCTTTAACATTCTCTCCAGATAACGGATCCGGCTTTCATTTCTGTTCTTCTCTTTTTTCGCCGCATGGTATTCAAAATTTTCGCTCAGATCCCCGTGAGAGCGTGCCTCTTTGACCGCTTCAATGAGTTCTTTGCGCTCTACCAGCTTTCTGTGTTCAATCTCCTGCTGAATCTTTTTGACATCACTTTGGGTCAGTTTCTCTCTCATAATATGCCTTTCTTACAAAGCAGGCAGAAGCCCGAAAAAATTCCAAACCTCTGCCTGCTGTATCTTCCCTGTATTTCTATTCCTGTTGAAACAACCTGTTCTCTGCGATTATTTTACAAGCAGAGATTTTCCTGTCATTTCTTTTGGCTGCTCCATTCCCATCAGCTCGATCAGTGTAGGAGCGATGTCTGCCAGGCATCCGCCTTCTCTCAGTTTGTAAGCCGGATCAGCATTCACAAGAATAAACGGTACCGGATTTGTTGTATGTGCCGTAAACGGCTCACCTGTTGTCTCATCGATCAGCTGTTCTGCATTTCCATGATCTGCACAGATGAACATCTGTCCGTCCACTTCTTTCAGTGCATCCACTGCTTTTCCTACACACTCATCCACTGCTTCGATCGCTTTGATCGCTGCATCTTCTACTCCAGTATGTCCGACCATATCCGGATTTGCAAAATTGATAATGATCACATCATATTTGTCAGATTTGATCGCATCTACCAGCTTATCGCATACTTCATATGCACTCATCTCCGGTTTCAGATCGTAAGTTGCCACTTTTGGAGATTTTACAAGGATTCTGTCTTCTCCCTTGTTTGGTTCTTCTACTCCACCGTTGAAGAAGAATGTTACATGTGCATATTTTTCAGTCTCTGCAATACGAGCCTGTGTCATGTTGTGTGCTGCCAGAAATTCACCGAATGTATTTGTGATCTCTTCTTTTACAAATGCTACCTGCTTATTCTGGATCGTCACATCATACTCTGTAAAGCATACAAATGTTGTCTTGACTCTCTCTCCTCTGTCAAATCCTTCAAAGTTATCATCACAGAATGTTCTTGTGATCTCTCTTGCACGGTCTGGGCGGAAGTTGAAGAAGATCACAGAATCTCCATCTTTTACAGTTGCCACCGGTGCACCGTCTTTTACGATCACCATTGGTTCTACGAACTCATCTGTCTTATCTGCATCGTAAGAAGCCTGAATCCCTGCTGTCGCAGATTCTGCCTGTACGCCTTCTCCTTTTACCAGTGCATTGTAAGCTCTCTCCACACGATCCCAGCGGTTATCTCTGTCCATTGCATAGTAACGTCCGCTGACAGATGCCACTTCTCCGATACCGATTTCTTTCATTTTTGCTTCCAGAGCTTCTACATATTCTTTTCCGGATGCCGGCGGAGTGTCACGTCCGTCCAGGAAACAGTGTACATACACTTTTTCTACACCCTGTCTCTTTGCAAGCTCCAGAAGTCCGTAAATATGTCCGTTATGGCTGTGTACACCACCGTCAGAAACCAGTCCCATCATATGAAGAGCTGTATTGTTCTCTTTTGCATTTTTGCATGCTGCAAGCAGCGCCTGATTCTCAAAGAAATCTCCATCTTCGATCGCTTTTGTGATCTTTGTCAGTTCCTGGTAAATGATGCGTCCTGCTCCCATGTTCAGATGTCCTACCTCAGAGTTTCCCATCTGACCTTCCGGAAGTCCGACTGCCATTCCACTTGCATTTCCTTTTACAAACGGATACTCTGCCATCAGTTTATCCATGACCGGAGTCTTTCCTTCTGCCACAGCATTTCCTTTTGTTGTATCATTCAGTCCATATCCATCTAAGATCATCAATACGGTTGGTTTTTTACTCATGTCCATATCTCCTTTTACTTTATCTGTGAATTTGTAATTCCTGTATGGAATTTACCTCTTTCATTCCGTAGACTATTGTAACCGTTTTTCCTTGATTTTGCAAATATCTTTCTTATGAATTTGCAAACTCATCGATATCCATTTCATCCTTCTGCCTGATTTCATCCAGAACCCAGTGTCCGTTCAGGTGAATAAATTTCCAGTATTCATAGAACGCTTCATTTTTCCTGCTTCCGCGTATCATCCTTCCCGTCTTTTCATCCACCACATAATCGATCATTTTTCCGTGGATCAAATACCAGATATAATCCTGATCTTTCCCCAGATCGTCAAATGTATGTACCGGCACCGCACTTAAAAGCCGTTCATTTTTCTGCACCGGAACTTCATTTCGAACCTGCATCCACCCCAGCTTCATTACAAAATCATCGTAACATTTCTGACTCATATAGTCCTTTGCATAATCCGGATCCTGACGCTTCCAGCATTCCTGGATCACAAAATATGCATTCTTCACCTGCTCCTGGATCTCATTGATATCCCAGTTGTCCCCAAACTGCTGATACTGCCTCATCTCCCGGTAGCTTTTGGAAGATGCCCTTCTGGATTTGACAAAAAACAGTACGACTCCCGCATTCGCCATCAGGAAAAATCCCCCAAACATGACAACACTGCTTACCGGACTGGAACTTCTGCCGGTACGGTTGGAATGCGAACTGTAATAACTGCCGCCTCCGGAACTAAAGCCTCCTCCGCCTCCGGAAGAACCGCCGCTGGCTCCTCCTGCTCTTGCCTCTGCTCTCATGGGACTGCATATGCACAGAAACATCAGAGCCAGAAACAGAAGTACCTTTTTCTCTTTCATACGCATGGATAACCACCCTCTCTTTTCACTCACGCTTCCTTTGGATCATATGATTTGATTATACCATTTGAAAGCTGTACCGTCATTTATTTTCTGATTTTTGAGGGAAATATTTTATCCTTTATTTTTCTGTCAGCTCCATATTCCAGAATATTACATTCATAAGGATCACAACCACGATCACAACTGCAATCGATACCCAGAATCCCATATCGAGTCCCATAACTTCGTTGTTCCAAATAATTTTATCCAAAGATTTGTCCAGTTCATCCTTCATTCCTCCTTTTACAGCAATTCTCCATAATGACGCACATATGCTTTTTTCAAACTTGTTGCCAGCACCATATAAAGCAGGATGCACGGAATCAGATACGCAAAATATGCCGTCGGCAGTGCCACAAATCCCAACATTCTGCCAAATGTAGTAAATGGAATGATCGTCAGCACTCCGATTCCTGTAAATGTCATCAGCGTCAGTGGTGCAGATGCATGGCTTTGAATAAACGGAAGTTTGGTGTGCGGATCATATGGATGACCAGAGTCTGGCTCCACATAGATTCGATAAACCATCCCGTCTGAAACATTGCAACATAAGCCGTCTGCATCCGTACCAAATCTGCGCCGGCAAAATGACTGGCAAGATCATTGTACAGCACTCCCCTGGAAACAAAGAGCGGACAAAATACAAAGTACATAAAAATATAAGTCATCCAGTCAAAAACCGAACTTGTCGGTCCGATCCACATCATAAAGCTGCCCACACTGGACGCATCCCATTTGCGGGGTACAGAAATAAACTCTTCGTCCACATTATCCCATGGAATTGCAGTACAGGAAAGGTCATAGATCAGATTCAAAAAGATCAGCTGCAGGCTTCCATCGGCAAAAACGGAAGCAGTGCCGATGCCGCCAATACGGAAAACATGTTTCCAAAGTTAGAGCTTGCCGTCATCTTGATGTACTTGATCATATTTGCATATGTCTTGCGTCCTTCAATAATTCCTTCTTCCAGAACCATCAGATCTTTTTCCAGCAGCACAATATCTGCGGATTCTTTCGCCACATCTACTGCTGTATCAACAGAAATTCCAATGTCTGCGGATTTCATTGCCGAAGCATCGTTAATACCATCTCCCATAAAGCCGACTGTATGGCCCATTTTCACGAAATACAGACACCACTCTCGCTTTCTGATCCGGTGTCAGCTTTGCAAAAACAATCTGTAGTTTCTGCTGCTTTTGCCAATTCCTGATCACTCATGTTCTCCAGATCGGAACCAAGCAGCATATTTCTTACCTTAAGCCCTACCTGCTTACAGATTGTACGAGTGACTTTATCGTTGTCCCCGGTCAAAATCTTCGTTGTCACACCATGGGCTTTTAAAGCCTTGATCGCATCCGCAGTAGACTCTTTCGGCGGATCAAGAAATGCAAGATATCCCATAAGCACCATATCACACTCATCCGTTACACCGAATGCACCCGCCGGAGACGGATTGCTTTTCTGTGCGATTGCCAGCACACGAAATCCTTTCTCATTGAGATCATCTACTGTTGCAAGGATACGGCTTTTTAATTCCTTTGTCATTGGCCGCACTTTTCCGTCACACTCCGCAAAAGAGCAGATAGAAAGCATCTCTTCTACCGCTCCCTTTGTCACCATCTGCGTCTTTCCATCCCGATTCTGTACAACCGTCGTCAGTCTGCGGCGAGCGAAATCAAAGGGAATCTCATCCACTTTTACATAGTGCTCGGACAGATCAACAAGCTGTGGATCATCCGCTTCTTCCTCTTCTGTTTTCTGGATGATCGCCACATCCATCAGATTCTTATATCCTGTCTGGAAGTAACTGTTCAGATACGCATGCCTGAGCACACGAAGATCATCCTCTCCATTTATTTAAATGATATTCGAGAACAACTTTATCCTGTGTCAGTGTTCCTGTTTTGTCTGTACACAGAATGTCGATCGCACCAAAATTTTGAATAGAATTCAGATTTTTGACGATCGTCTGCTTCTTGCTCATGGACACAGCACCTTTCGCAAGACAAGTAGTTACGATCATCGGCAGCATTTCCGGCGTCAGTCCACTGCAATGGAAATTCCAAATAAAAAGGCAGAGAGCCAGTCGCCTTTTGTAATACCATTTGCCACAAATACCAGCGGAACCATAACCAGCATAAACCGGATCAGCACCCACGATACCGCGTTGACTCCTTTGCTGAAGCTTGTTTCCACTGCTTCATGCGCCACTTCTGAGGCCATGGAACCAAACAGTGTATGATCCCCGACTGTAACAACGACTGCTGACGCACTTCCGGAAATGACATTGCTGCCCATAAACGCAATATTAGTGTAATCCGTAATTGCATCCCTGGTCTCATTGACCATCGGTATCTTTTCAATGGGCTCGCTCTCTCCTGTCAGGCTTGCCTGGCTGACAAATAAATCCTTTGCATCCAGAATCCGCACATCTGCAGGCAGCATGTCCCCTGCAGACAGGTGAACAATATCCCCCACTACCACCTCATCCAGCGGAATTTCTGCCATTTCCTGACCTTTGCGGGTTACAGTACAAGTCGTTGTGATCATTGCAAGCAGTTTTTCAGCCGCATTGCCGCTTCTGCTTTCCTGTACAAAACGAAGCGTTCCGGATAAAAATACCATCGTCAAAATAATGACGACCGTCAGACAGTCAAAATCCTTTGGCACACAGCCAAACAGAGAGAAATGTGGAAAAATCATATCCGTAAAGGATGAAACCAGCGCCAGACAAAACAAAATCGCAGTGAACGGGTTGATAAATGCACCAGCCAGTCTCTGCGGCAGAGTTTTCTTTTTTTCACGAGTCACTTTATTGGAACCATATTCTGAACGGTTTTCCTCTACTTTTCCCGGTTCCAGTCCACAGAGTGTTGTGTTCAGATATCCTAACGTTTCCTGTATAGGATGTGTTGCCGCAAACTGAATGCGGCGATTCTGCTCATCTCGAATGGCAGCTTTCTGTGCTGTCTGACGAACTTCTATACGATTTATTTTCTTATTCATCGGTCTATACCTCCTTCTTTTTGAGGCAAGATCCTTATATTTCAGGGAGAAAAACAGATTCTGCCCTCTCTCTTTCTATAAACATCTGCCTGTAAATCTGCGTACTACCGTCAGAATCCATTTTTCTCACCTCCATCCATTCATGTAATATATCGATAAGAACCCGCAAATACGGGTTTAATTAAAGTATAAAAAAATCGCATAGAAAATCACATAGTCAAAACCTTGCGATTTTCTTGCGATTTAGCAAGAATTGTTACTGTTACAGCCTGTCACTGAATTTGTATCCGATTCCCCATATCGTTACTATATACTCCGGAGCATCCGGATTGGGTTCGATCTTTTTACGGATCTTACGAATAAAAGCCATAATATTGCTGTCATCCATCAAATATTCTCCATCCCACACAGCCTGATAGATCTGTTCCTTTGTAAAGACTTCCCCACGATTGCGCGCAAGAAACAAAAGGATATCAAATTCCTTCGGCGTGAGAGAAATCTCTGTTCCGTTTTGCTCCACCTTGCGAGATTTCGGATAAATTTCCAGCGTACCGCAGCGGATGACCGAATGATCCCACACAGATAATTCATCCGTATCTGATTCCAATATAAGAGAACTGCATTCTTTATTCAGCAAATCTTCGATTCCGTTTTTCAATTCACCGGGTGGCAGATGCTCCATAAGCCACAGAGCAATGGAGGAATCCAGATTCACATAACCAATATTTTTTTTCATATTCCGGCTCCTCCTTTCTCAGATCAGATCCTGATTCTTTTTGATATAGAATGCTTTTGCCAGTGTGACCAACAGAAGATACGCAATCACATCTGCGACCAAAAACAGAAAATAGACAGGAGACATCGCAGTCATTCCAAGCATCTTCCCTACCGGAGTAACCGGCAGCAGTGTAAATAATACAATCCCCAGAATCGTAACTCCCGTGACCATACGCCCCGGTCTGCTTTGTATCAGCGGAAGCTGTTTTGTACGCAGAAGCTGCAGAATCAATACCTGTGTCCACATGGATTCTAAAAACCACCCTGTCTGAAACATGGAAATAAACAAGCTCTGCTTCTCCGCCGAAAGACTTCCAAAAGAGCCGTCGCACACTCCCGGACAAAGAACAAAATACAAAAACACAAAGGTCAGCAGATCAAACAGCGAACTGACCGGTCCAAAAAAGGTCATGAATTTTCCCAGTGTCCTGCCAGACCACTCCAACGGTTTTGTCAACAGATCTGCATCTACATGATCCCACGGTAAAATCAGACAAAGGATATCATACAGCAGGTTCAGAAGCAGCAGCTGTATGGAAGTCATCGGGAAAAACGGCAGTAACACGCTGGCTGCAACAATCGCACAAATATTGCCAAAATTAGAAGATGCCGTAATCTTAATGTATTTGAGCATATTGGCAAATGCTTCTCTTCCCTCTAAAACACCTTCTTCCAGCACATTCAGATCCTTTTTCAGCAGGATGACATTCGCACTCTCCCGCACCGCTTCTGTTGCATTTTCAACGGAAATCCCCACATCTGCCCGGATAACAGCCGGCAGATCATTCAGACCGTCTCCCAGAAATCCAACTGTATGCCCGTTTGTCTGCAGCGTTTCCACCAGCATGGCTTTCTGTTTTGGCGAGAGTTCTGCAAAAATATTTGTTTTCTCAACCGCTATGGGCAATTCATTTTCAGAAAGAGCATCCAGCTGTGCTCCTGTCAGACAACTCTCTGCGGGAATTCCGATACGCCTGCAAATGGATCGTGCTACTTGTTTTTGATCTCCTGTCAGCACCTTTACATTCACATGAAGACTGTGAAGCTTCTGAATTGCACTTGCGGCACTCTTCTTTGGCGCATCAAAAAATGCCAGATACCCCAACAGAATAAAGTCATGCTCTTCCTCGGGAACAAGGGCTGCTCTGCTCATTGTTTTATAGGCAACTGCAATTACCTTCATCCCGTCTTCCAGCATTTCATCAACCACAGCGTGAACATTTTGCAGGATATCCGCACCTGCCGCTGTTTTCTCTCCACGGTATTCTATCATGCTGCACTGCCTCGCAACTTCCTCAATACTTCCCTTGATGATCCAGATATTTTCTTCTCCCGTATTCAATAATACACTGGAAAAACGTCGGTTATAGTCGAAAGGAAGTTCATCTGTCTTTTGATATTTTTCTGTCAGCTGCCTGTAGTAATCTGCTTTTCCCTGCATTTTCTCCGCCTTGCAGATCGCCTCGTCCAGATGATTTCCCACTCCGGTAGAATAATGACTTGCCAGATATGCATAATCCAGCACCTTCTGACTCTCATTCCCGAGAATATCCATGTAATACTCCAGCAGGACTGTATCCTGGGTCAATGTTCCTGTTTTATCCACACACAGGACATCCATGCTTCCAAAACTCTGCATCGCATTGATATTTTTTACGATTGTCTGTTTCTTTCCCATCGAATGACTGCCTTTTGCCAGACAGGCGTTGACCACCATCGGAAGCAGCTCCGGTGTGATTCCGACTGCAACAGAAAGTGCAAATAAAAACGCTTCTAACCAGTCTCCCTTCGTCAGTCCGCTTGCAAGAAACACAACCGGGACTAAAACTGTCATAAATCGGATCAACACCCATGCGATCGAATTGGCACCACGGTCAAATCTCTGCTTGCGTGCCTCCACAGACGGAGTCAGACCACCGTAAACTGTCTCCTGACCAACTGTCAGGACAATCCCAGTTCCCGTTCCTCCTGCAACTGTCGTGCCTCCGAACAGTATATTGCTGTAATCTGTCAGTTTCTGCGGTTCTTTGGGCAAAGCCTCCGGAAATTTTTCGAGTATGGCACTTTCACCGGTGATCACTGATTGCGAAACAAACAAATCCGTCGCGCCTGTTAACCGCAAATCTGCCGGAACCCTGTCGCCTGCCTCTAAGCGGATCTGATCGCCAACTACCAATCAGAAGAAGATAACTCCACCCATTGTCCATCTCTGAGTACCTGAACCGTTGTATGCACCAACTGAAACAGTTCATCTGCAACTCGTTTAGAATGCAGCTCCTGAGTCAGCCGGACAATTCCACTGAGAATCAGCATGGAAAAAATGATCAGGACCGCTGTCAGATTCTTCTGATAATCACTGGACAAAAATACATCTGTTACCAAAGAGATTAAACCAAGGAAAAACAGGATCGTAGAAAATGGATTCACAAAAGCTCTTCGAATACAATAAAACATCGTATCCTTATTCTTTGCAGACGGCGCACTATTTCCATATTTCTGTCGCCGGATGATTGCCTCTTCCTGCGTAATCCCCTCTGCATTGATCTGAAGCTTCTGCATCATCTGATCAGGTGCGACACACGCATATTCTTTTAATCGTTCGTGAACCGCTTCTTTCTGATTCATGAAATTTGTACCTCCTCAAAATTTACTCTCTCGAACGGGAAATGAAAGAGGTGCAGGCGCAACCAAAAGGTCATGCCCACACCTTAATTTGTAAATGATCGGCAAATGCGATTTCTATTTGTAGTTGACAATCTGTCCGAAATCAGCTTTAAGAGAAGCTCCACCTACGAGTCCTCCATCAATATCCGGCTGTGCAAATAATTCAGGAGCTGTTGCAGCGTTTACAGATCCGCCGTACTGAATGCGAATTGCTTCTGCTGTAGCTTCATCATAAACTTCAGCGATGCACTCACGGATTCCTTTGCAAACTTCCTGAGCCTGCTCTGTTGTAGCTGTTTTTCCTGTTCCGATTGCCAGATTGGCTCATAAGCGATCACTGCAGTTTTTGCCTGATCAGCTGTTACATTCTGGAATCCAACTTTTACCTGCTGGCGAATGAAATCCATTGTTACGCCCTGTTCTCTCTGCTCCAGAGTCTCTCCACAGCACATGATCGGTGTAATACCGTGCTCAAATGCTTTCAGGACTTTTTTGTTGACATCTTCGTTTGTCTCACCGAAGTAATCTCTTCTCTCAGAATGTCCAAGTACAACGTATTTTACTCCTGCATCTACGAGCATAGCCGGAGAGATCTCTCCTGTGTAAGCTCCGCTCTCTTCGAAGTACATGTTTTCTGCTCCAACCTGGATGTTTGTTCCTTTTACGGCTTCTACAACCGGTACGATATCGATAGCCGGTACACAGAATACAACATCTACTTCTTCATTTGCTACCAGTGGTTTTAACTCTTCTACTAATGCAACTGCTTCGCTTGGAGTTTTGTTCATTTTCCAGTTTCCTGCGATAATTTTCTTTCTTGACATACTCTTCACTCTTTCCTGTACTGTTATGTACACTGTTTATTCCAAACTGCGCCTGCGGCTTGTTTTCACTAAGCTTTGCTTGTTTTCGCTAAGCTTCCTTTACGGGATGTTCTCCTTACTAGGCTCGAAAATACCTCGCCAAGTGCGGAGAACTAAGTAAACGCTAAGCTTTTTACTTATCGTTAGCTGCTGCTACTCCCGGGAGTTCTTTTCCTTCAAGGAATTCCAGAGATGCTCCACCACCTGTAGAGATGTGTGTCATCTTGTCTCCGTATCCTAACTGGTTTACAGCTGCTGCGGAATCTCCACCACCGATGATTGTCACAGCATCTGTCTCAGAAAGTGCTTTTGCAACTGTTTCTGTTCCGTTTGCAAAGTTTGGCATTTCGAAACATCCCATTGGTCCGTTCCATACAACTGTTTTTGCAGATTTTACTGCTTCAGCATATAATTTTGCTGTCTCAGGTCCGATATCCAGCCCCATCCATCCTTCTGGGATTTCATTCTGAGGAACAACCTTGATGTTTGCATCATTAGAGAATTCATCTGCTGCAACAGCATCTACAGGAAGGAGTAATTTTACACCTTTTTCTTTTGCTTTTTCAATCATATCCAGTGCGTACTGTAAGTAATCTTCTTCCAGAAGAGATTTTCCGACATTTCCACCCTGAGCTTTTGTAAATGTGAAGCACATTCCACCACCGATGATCAGTGTATCTACTTTTTCAAGCAGGTTGTTGATTACAGAAATCTTGCTGGAAACTTTAGATCCTCCAAGGATTGCAACGAATGGTCTCTCCGGATTTTCTACTGCGTTTCCAAGGAAGTCGATTTCTTTCTGCATTAAGTATCCGACAACTGCTGTGTCTACGAACTGTGTCACACCAACGTTAGAGCAGTGTGCTCTGTGAGCTGTTCCGAATGCATCGTTTACGAACACATCACATAAAGAAGCCAGTTCTTTGGAGAATGCTTCTCCGTTCTTTGTCTCTTCTGCTCTGTAACGTGTATTCTCAAGAAGTACGATATCTCCATCGTTCATTGCTGCCACTGCTGCTTTTGCATTCTCGCCTACTACTTCAGCATCTGCTGCAAATTTTACTTCCTGTCCGAGAAGTTCTGACAATCTTACTGCTACCGGTGCAAGAGATAATTCCGGTTTTGGCTCTCCCTTCGGTTTTCCAAGGTGTGAGCAAAGGATTACTTTTCCTCCGTCTGCAACTAATTTTTTAATTGTTGGAAGAGCTGCTACCAGACGGTTTTCGTCTGTGATCTTACCATCGATCAACGGCACGTTAAAGTCACATCTTACAAGCACTCTTTTTCCTTTTACATTGATATCATCTACTGATTTTTTGTTAAGCATTTTGATTGCCTCCCTGTGTTTATTTTCTGTCAGACAAAAAGGTCCGGTCCAAATAAGACCGGACCCTTTGTGAGCCTATTTTTCAAAAATATAATCTAACTGATTAAATTTTTCTATATTTCGACTTACAGTAATGTTCCGAAGTGTTTGATTGTTCTTACCATCTGGCTTGTGTAAGAGTTTTCGTTGTCATACCAAGAAACAACCTGTACTTCTGTTGTTCCATTGTCTAATGGAAGAGCCATTGTCTGTGTAGCATCGAATAAAGATCCAAATCTCATTCCTACGATATCGCTGGATACGATCTCATCTGTGTTGTATCCGAAAGATTCGTTAGATGCTGCTTTCATAGCTTCGTTGATCTGATCAACTGTTACGTTTCCTTCAACTACTGCTGTAAGGATTGTTGTAGATCCTGTTGGTGTTGGAACACGCTGAGCAGATCCGATGAGTTTTCCGTTCAGTTCTGGGATAACCAGACCGATTGCTTTTGCTGCACCTGTGCTGTTTGGAACGATGTTGCAAGCTGCTGCACGAGATCTTCTTAAGTCACCTTTTCTCTGTGGTCCGTCAAGTGTCATCTGATCTCCTGTGTAAGCGTGGATTGTGCACATGATACCAGATTTAACTGCTGCAAGGTCGTTCAGAGCTTTTGCCATTGGAGCCAAGCAGTTTGTTGTACAAGAAGCTGCAGAAATGATGTGATCATCTTTTGTCAGCTGCTCGTGGTTTACATTGTATACGATTGTTGGAAGATCGTTTCCTGCTGGAGCAGAGATAACTACTTTCTTAGCACCTGCATCGATGTGTGCCTGAGCTTTTGCTTTAGATGTGTAGAATCCTGTACACTCCAGAACTACGTCTACGCCGATTTCTCCCCATGGAAGTTCTTTAGCGTCAGCTTTTGCATAGATTTTGATTTCTTTTCCGTCTACTGTGATAGAATCTTCACCAGCTTCTACTTTGTCAGCCAGTTCATATTTTCCCTGTGTAGAGTCATATTTCAACAGGTGTGCTAACATTTTTGGAGATGTTAAGTCGTTGATTGCAACTACTTCATATCCTTCTGCTCCGAACATCTGTCTGAATGCGAGACGTCCAATACGTCCAAATCCATTAATCGCTACTTTTACTGCCATGATTAATTCCTCCTAAAGTTTAAAAAAATTGTTGCTGCTTTGCAGCTGTTTATTGTAAATCTCCAACCAAGTAATTACTTTGTTAAAGATTCATCAACTACGGTTATTGTACTAAAATGAAAACAAAAATTCAACCCTAAAATATATTTTTATAGAAGTTGTTTAAAAATAGGTTTTCTGTCCTGAAATTCTGTATAATATTTAAAGCCGCACGCCTTCAAAACGTCTGCTGCTTTCTGAAAATCATAAGCCACATGCTCGGGCTTATGCGCATCAGATCCTACTGTGATGATTTCCCCGCCCAGTTCTTTATACCGGCAGAGAATTTCCGGATGGGGGTGGCAGAATGCAAGGCCGTATTTCCATCCGGCCGTATTCAGCTCGATTCCTTTTCCCATTGCAATCACTTTTTTCAGGATTTCATCAATCTCCTGTGCATATTTTTTGTAAGAATACTGCCTGGCCTGACACTTTCCATAACGTACCACATAATCCAGATGACCCAGCACATCAAAACTGCTGACTGCATCCAGATTTTCCAGGGTAGCCAGAAAAGTCTCTTTGTAAACTTCTTCATCAGACCGTCCCTCAAAAATCTCTCCGTAATAGGGATCCATCCCATGCACCACATGAACTGAACCGATCACAAAATCAAACGGATACTGATTCGTCAGTTCTTCATAAAATCCCGCAAGATGAGGCTGCAGCCCCAGCTCAATCCCTCTCCGGATCTGAATTTTCTCCGCATATGCCTCTTTCCACTCTGCCAGCTTCGGAAAATACTCATCCAGATCCACCAGAAATGCCTCTGCACCGGTATCTTCATGAAACGGATAATCTTTGTCAATATGATCGGTAATACAAATGGACTGCAATCCTTTTTTGAGCGCACTCTCGATCATATCCCGGATATCTGCATCACTGTCCGTGGAAAATCTTGTATGCATATGAGAATCACTTGTTATCATTGAATCGTTCCTCCGCCGAGCACATACTCTCCATCATAAAATACAACAGCCTGTCCGGGAGTGACCGCTCTTTGTGGTTCATCAAAGGTACACAGTACTTCATCCTCTCCCGTCTTCTCTATTGTACACCAGGCGCCTTTGTGGTTATAGCGTATTTTGGTAAATACATGTAAAGGCTCGGTTAAATCTTCCACTGCCATAAAATTCAGATTTCTGGCTCGAAGCTGTGTAGTCATGGATTCTTCTTTTGTCCCGATCACAACTTCATTGGTTTCCGGACGGATCTCCAAAACAAATGCGGGATATCCAAGTGCCAGACCCAGACCTTTTCTCTGCCCTACCGTATAATGGGTAATCCCTTTATGCCGTCCAAGCACCGTACCGTCTGTGAGCACGAAATTTCCTTCCGGAACTTTCACCCCTGCCTCTTCTTCAATATAAGCGGCATAGTCGCCATCCGGCACAAAGCAGATATCCTGGCTGTCCGGTTTGTTGGCAATCCTGAGATTGATCTTTTCTGCAATGGCACGTACCTCGTCTTTTGTGTATTTCCCCACCGGCATCAAAGTCCTTTTCAGCTGTTCCTGTGTCAGATTATACAATGCATAAGTCTGATCTTTTGCAAGCGTAGCAGAGCGCCGAAGAGTATATCTTCCGTTTTCCAGCTGTACCACTCTTGCATAATGTCCCGTCGCAATATACTCTGCACCGATCGAGAGACTTCTTTGTAAAAGAGATTCCCACTTTACATACCGGTTACAGGCAATACAGGGATTGGGCGTTCTTCCATTCTGATATTCTTCCACAAAATAGTCGATCACATTTTCCTTGAACTTCTTTTTAAATTCATCACATAGTATGGAATTTCCAGTGCAGCTGCCACTCTTCTTGCATCATCTACCGCACTGAGTCCGCAGCAGCCTCCGTTTTCCTCCTGAGCGGCCTGTTCTTCGTCCTGCCAGATCTGCATGGTCACTCCGATCACGTCATACCCCTGCTCTTTTAAAAGGTATGCCGCTACGGAAGAATCCACCCCTCCGGACATTCCAACAACAACTTTACTCATTTTAGTATTCCTCTTCTTCCTCTTCCTCGCCTTCGTGGATATCAGATTTCGGCTTTTCCAGCCCCTCGATCTTAATATGATGCTTCTCCGCGTAATCCCAGAGCGCCGCATGAATTGCCTCTTCTGCAAGAAGAGAACAGTGTACCTTTACCGGCGGAAGTCCGTCCAGAGCTCCATAACCGCCTTGTTCGTCACCTGCAGCGCCTCATAAATACTTTTTCCTTTGACCAGTTCTGTTGCCATACTGCTTGTAGCAACCGCAGCTCCACATCCAAATGTTTTAAATTTTACATCCCGAATGATCTGATTCTCATCGATGTCCAGATAAATTCTCATAATATCCCCACATTTGGCATTTCCAACGGTTCCCACACCGCTTGCATTCTCAATTTCTCCTACGTTTCTTGGATTTTGGAAGTGATCCATTACTTTTTCTGTATACATATCAATACTCCTTTTTATTATGCATTCTGTTTTTTGATAAAGTCTTCATATAATGGTGACATACTTCTTAAGTTTGCCACGATCTCTTTGAGTGTATCTACGGTATAATCCAGATCTTCTCTGGTCGTCTCTTCTCCCAGTGTCATGCGCAGAGAACCATGTGCGATTTCGTGCGGCAGTCCGATCGCCAGCAATACATGCGACGGATCCAGAGACCCTGATGTGCAGGCAGAACCACTGGATGCACAGATTCCCTTCATATCCAGCATGATCAAAAGAGATTCTCCCTCGATAAACCGGAAACTGAAGTTTACATTATTCGGAAGCCGGTTCGTGCGGTCTCCGTTTAAGCGGCAGTATGGAATTTCTGTCTCAATCCGCTCGATCAGGTAATCTCTGAGTTTTCGCTCTTTTGCGGTTCTTGTTTCCATTGTCCGCATCGCACGCTCCACAGCTGCCCCCATTCCAACAATACCAGGCACGTTTTCTGTTCCGGCACGGCGCTTTCTCTCCTGTGCACCTCCGTGTACAAAGGATCGGATCTTGACTCCTTTGCGGATATATAAAAATCCGATTCCTTTCGGTCCGTTGAGCTTATGTCCGCTTGCGCTGAGCATATCAATATGACAGGCATCCACATCAATCGGTATCTGGCCAAATGCCTGTACTGCATCTGTATGGAACAAAATCTTGTGTTCCTGTGCAATCTCTCCAATTTCTCGGATCGGCTGGATCGTTCCGATCTCATTATTTGCAAACATCACAGAAATAAGGATCGTATCCGGACGAATTGCTTTTTTCAGTTCATCAAGCTTTACGACACCGTTCTCGTCCACATCTAGATATGTGATCTCAAATCCACGCTGTTTTTCCAGATACTCACATGTATGCAGGATTGCATGGTGCTCGATTTTTGTCGTGATGATATGTTTTCCTTTCTTCTCATACGCTTCGGCAGTCGCTTTCAGTGCCCAGTTGTCAGACTCGGACCCCCCTGCCGTAAAATAGATTTCGTTAGCCTGTGCGCCAAGTGCCTGCGCAATAATCTCTCTTTGTCTGCTCACCACTTCCTTATTTCCGGAAGCAAAACTATACACACTGGATGGATTGCCATAGTGCTCTGTAAAGTACGGAATCATTGCATCTACTACTTCCGGTGCAGTTTTCGTTGTTGCCGCATTGTCTAAATAAATCAGTCTGCTCATGTTCTTTCTCCTTTTGTTTATTTTCTGCAGTCTCTATTGGAAACACACGTCTGGTCGGCCTTGCTCTCCTTGAGATTCTCGCCCACTTCTACGAGTGCTTTTAAATTCATCTCATCTACGGTCTGATTGATACTGTCATTGATTCGCTGCCACACATACTTTGTCACACAGTTATCTGCTGCCTGGCAGCCGCCCTCTAAGAGAAACCCGGAACATTCTACCGGATTGAGATCTCCTTCCAGCGCACGGAGTACCTCCCCCACCGAAACTTCTTCCAGTTCCTTTGCAAGGACATATCCCCCTGTGCTCCGCGGATGCTCTGGATGATACCTGCCTTTTTTAATTTTGACATCAGCTGCTCCAGATACCGCTCCGAAATTTCCTGTCTTTCCGCAATACTTGTGATCGATACAGGTCCTTCCCCGCCGTGCTGTGCAAGATCAATCAGTGCGCGCAGTCCGTATCTTCCTTTTGTAGATAATTTCACGCTCTCACCTTCTTGCTGATTCGCTTATTTTCCAATCCCTATTGTTTTACTAGGATTTCCTCTTGTAGAATACCATTGCCGTTTTGTTCTGTCAAGGCAAAATACCGAATATGTTATTAAAAACACTTCTTTCCAGGTGAATTTATGTCTGCCAGAAAAACAATTTTACAAGGAACCCTGATCCTGACTGCCGTGGGATTTCTGTGTCGGTTCATGGGATTTTTTTACCGTATCTTTTTAAGCCACACATTCGGAGAAGAAAATGTCGGCCTATACCAGCTTACTTTTCCGGTATTTGCTCTCTGCATCTCATTTACATCCGCAGGATTAGAGACCGCCATTTCCAGAACCGTAGCCAGAAAACAATCCCTCCATCAACCCAGGGAAGCCTCTGAGACACTTTGTCTCGGACTTTTTATTTCATGCCTGCTCTCTGTGATCACGATGATCATCCTGCAAAAAAACGCAGCCGATCTCTCGACTGCGCTGCTCGGCGATCCACGTTGTGAAGAGATCCTGATTCTCTTATCTTACGCTTTGCCGCTTTCTTCTATTCATGGTTGTATCATGGGGTACTGCTATGGTTTAAAACAGACACAGATACCTGCCGTTTCACAGTTGATCGAGCAGACTGCCAGGATCTTATCTGTTTTCTGCCTGTACCGCTTCGCGATACGAAACGGACTTCATGCGGACATTTCCATCGCAGCTGCGGGAATTGCATTCGGAGAACTGTTTTCTACCTTTTATTCTGTCAGAGGACTTCAAAAGAGCCGATCTGATATTTTCCGCCCGGGATTTTCTTTCTCTTCTATAAGACTCCGCTTCCGGGAACTTGTCCCCTTGTCCCTGCCGCTTACTGCCAACCGGGTACTGCTTGGCCTGCTCCAGGGAATTGAAGCTGTTTCGATCCCCGGCTGTCTGAAACTTTATAATCACAGCACTTCCGAAGCATTGAGTACCTATGGCGTTCTGACTGGAATGGCACTTCCCTGTATTCTATTCCCGTCCGCCATCACCAATTCTGTTTCTATCATGCTGATGCCGACAGTTGCCGAGCTTCAGGTCAAAGACCAGGCATCCGGCATCAGAAAACTGCTGCAAAAAGTACTTGGCTCCTGTTTTCTCATGGGATTGTTCTGCTGTCTGTTTTTCCTGTTCTTCGGACAGTTGATCGGTCAATTTTTGTTTGCCAGTGATCTGGCCGGCAATTTTATCATCACACTGGCGTGGATCTGTCCTTTTCTGTATGTAAATGGTTCTCTGCTGAGTGTCCTGAACGGATTTGGCAAAACAACAACCTCTTTTACGATCAACATGGTCGGGCTTGCCATCCGCATCGGAAGTGTGTTTTTCGCAATTCCCGTTTTCGGTATCCAGGGATATTTATGGGGCTTATTGATCAGCCAGCTTGCAGTCAGCATCTGCTGCAGTGTTGTCTTAAAACATCTCATCTCTGCTTAAAGGGTTTTCAAAAATGCGCCGACCAAAACCGGATTTACATACAGTTCTAACACGATACCAACTAAAAGAAGACCTCCGGAAACCAGACTTTTCTGTATATTCCACTGCATACGCGGGTAGCAGTACGCATACCACACCACGATCAGATACGCTGGAATATAACATAAAAACTGGGGGAGCATTCCTGCAATGCACAGGATGCTCCCTTTTACTCCCATCCCGAGAACTGCCATAGAAAACAGAAGTCCGGCAGAAAAGCCCGTCCAAATCAAGAACAGAATAACTGCCGCTTTTCTGAATTTTGTAAAAGCAGATCCCAGCAGTACTAAAAACGGCAAAAGACGGACCTGCAGCAAATACCAGATATACTCTCCCGTCAGAATATCTGCCGCCCGGTATTGTTTCAAAAAATATTCGCTGAAAATCCCTGCCCCCGCTGCAAACTGCTCCGCTTCCAGATTGACATATAAAATTCCCAATAAAAATCCCGGCATAAAAAGAGCCAGTAGCTGCCTCTTTACATGAAACATCTTCAATGGTTTTTCTCCTTTTCCTTTCGATATTTCATTATATGCCGGGACTTTTTATTTATTCAGTTTTTCGATACTTCGTCTCATATGCCAGAAGAGCGGCAATGGTCTTGGAATCTTCTATCTCACCGGAAAAAATCTTTTCTTTTAACTCCTCCAGTGTGTATGCCTTTAAATCTATAAACTCATCTTCATCCAGATGCTGTCTGGAGGGAATCAGATCTCTTGCTACAAAAACCTCAATTCGTTCATTGCAAAAAGCCACTGTTGTCCGCAATGTGATCAGCCATTCCAGATTCTCACTGCGAAATCCAGTCTCTTCCTCCAACTCTCTGCCTGCACATACAATTCCCGGCTCATCTGCCGCATCCAGCGCGCCTGCCGGAACCTCCAGTGTATAACGTTCCAGTGCATTTCGATATTGGCGCACCATCAGAATTTTTCCATCTTCTGTTACAGGAACAACCGCTGCAGCCCCTTTATGACTGATAAAATCCCATGTGGCCGTATGAGTGCCGTCTATCTCCATCGTATCCTGATAAAAATCTACGATTGCTCCCTTATACTTTAATTCTCTCTTCAGACGTTTGATCTTTTCGCTCATTACACAATTCTTCCTTTCATCCACGAAAAAGCGGAACTTCCTTTCCCATCTTACGATGTTTCAGAAATTCCGCTTTTCATTTCATATTCAGTTTTCTATTTTGCGTAATCCGTGACGCGTGATTCGCGGATCACATTTACCTTGATCTGACCAGGATACTCTAATTCAAATTCAATCTGATTAGCAATCTCTCTGGCCATAAGTACCATATCATCATCAGTTACCTGATCTGGAACTACCATTACTCGAATCTCTCTACCTGCCTGAATAGCAAAAGATTTGTCAACACCTTTGAACTGGTTTGCAATCTCTTCTAATTGTTTCAATCTGTTTGTATATGTCTCTAATGTCTCTCTTCTTGCACCTGGTCTTGCTGCTGAGATCGTATCTGCAGCCTGTACAACACAGGCGATCAAAGTCTGAGCTCTACATCGCCATGATGTGCTTCGACTGCATTGATCACAGTCGCTGATTCTTTGTACTTTCTGCAAAGATCCACACCAATCTGAATGTGAGATCCTTCCACATCGTGATCGATCGATTTACCGATGTCGTGCAGAAGTCCGGCTCTTTTCGCCATACGCACATCCAGCCCGATCTCTCCTGCCAGAAGTCCTGACAACTGAGCAACCTCGATGGAATGCTTCAGCGCATTCTGTCCGTAGCTTGTTCTGAATTTCATACGTCCAAGCAGACGCAGCAATTCCGGATGGATACCCGGTACACCAACCTCGATGGCTGCTGCCTCTCCTTCTTCGCGAATCATAGAATCTACTTCTTTCTGTGCTTTTTCCACCATCTCTTCAATTCTTGCCGGATGGATACGTCCATCCACGATCAAGCGTTCAAGAGCAATACGGGCAACTTCTCTTCGGATCGGATCAAATCCGGATAACACAACTGCCTCCGGTGTATCATCAATGATAAGCTCTACACCTGTCAGAGTCTCAAGAGTTCTGATGTTTCGTCCCTCTCGTCCGATGATCCTACCTTTCATCTCATCACTTGGAAGCTGCACGACTGAAATCGTAGTCTCCGCTACATGGTCAGCTGCACATCTCTGAATCGCATTGACAACATACTCTTTTGCTTTCTTGTCTGCGTTCTCTTTTGCCTGAGACTCCAGCTCCCTGACCATCTTTGCTGTTTCATGTTTCACATCTTCTTCAACAGTTTTCAACAGATATTCTTTTGCCTGCTCGGAGGTAAGACCTGAGATTCTTTCCAGTTCCTGCACTCGTTTCTGACTGAGTTCTTCCACTTTGGCTTCACGCTGTCTTAAATGTTCCTCTTTTGCTGTAAATTTTGCTTCACGCTGCTCAATAGCTTCGGAACGTTTGTCTACTGCTTCTTCTTTTGCCAGCACACGCTTTTCATAGCGCTGCAGTTCCGACCTTCTTTCTTTCGTCTCTTTTTCAAGATCATTCTTCGTCCGGATGGACTCTTCCTTCACTTCCAAAAGAGCTTCCTTTTTTGTCGTTTCAGCAGTTTTCACGGCATCGTCAATGATTTCTCTTGCTTTCGCTTCCGCATTTCCAATCTTGGATTCCGCATTGTTCTTCAGATTGGTAATGGTCAGATAGCGAGTTACGACACCGACTATCAACGCGAGGGCCGCCGCAATAATTACACATAAAATTACCGGCACAGGAGCACCTCCTTATTTAATTTTCATTGTACATGTTTATGTATCTGCATACATAAATACAACACTTAAATTTTATACTGTTTTACCAACCCTGTCAAGCATTCTCATCATAATTTTGTATCACTTGACGGATGTCTTCATATCGGAATCCTTTTCGTGCCAGATGACCGTATAATTTTTGCATCTGCTCCGGTGTAGCCGTCCTTAGATCCACACGCTTTTTCTCGATAATCTTAAGGATTGCCTCAGTCTCATCCTGTCCGTCAAAGCACTCTTCTACGACCTGCTGCGCAATTTCCCTTGATACACCTTTCTGGCAGAGCTGATATAAAATCTCTCGTCTGCTCTTGGATGCCTTTCTGCTCTGTACAAAATTTTCCGCATACCGCGCGTCATCCAGATATCCGAAAGACTTCACATAAGAAATCGCTGCCTCCACTGCTTCCGGCGGGTACAATCCCTGACGCAGCTTCTCCCGCAGTGCCGATTCGCTGCGGTCCATATCCTCCAGAAGATGCATGGCACGAAGCTTTGCTCTTTTACAGATCACCTTCTGCAGAATCTCCTGTACAGTATCCTCCTCCAAAAGAGTCCCCTCAACAATCCGGTAATGCGACAGTTCGCCCTTGTATAACACAAAGGCGAACTCCTCATCTAAATACACTTTATATTTGATCTTGGTCAGCATCTCTACTTTCGTGACGACCATTTTTTATTCTTCTCCCTCGATCGACAGTTCCATCTGTTCTTCTTTTGGAGTCAGCTTCAGATCACTCTCTTTTACCTCTTCCTCTCCTTCGATCAAATGATAGTGCTGGCGTACTTTTCTGTCCAGCTCCTCCATCACCTCCGGATGACTGGTCAGATATGCTTTTGCATTTTCACGTCCCTGTCCGATCTTCTCTCCTTCATATGCATACCACGCACCACTCTTCTTGACAAGATCAATACCAACTGCCAGATCCAGAACATCTCCTTCTTTGGAGATTCCTTTTCCAAACATGATATCGAACTCTGCCTCTTTAAACGGAGGCGCAATCTTATTCTTCACGATCTTGATGCGGGTTCTGTTGCCGACCATCTCTCCGCTCTGCTTCAGCGTCTCGATCCTGCGGACATCCATACGGACAGAAGCGTAGAACTTCAATGCGCGTCCACCTGTCGTTGTCTCTGGATTTCCAAACATTACGCCTACCTTTTCACGGAGCTGGTTGATAAAGATAACCACACAGTTGGATTTGCTGATGACCGGTGTCAGCTTACGCAGTGCCTGCGACATCAGTCTCGCCTGCAGGCCGACATGGCTGTCTCCCATATCTCCTTCAATCTCCTGCTTTGGCACCAGGGCCGCAACAGAGTCAATCACAATAATATCCACTGCTCCGGAGCGCACCATCGTCTCAGCAATCTCCAGAGCCTGATCTCCGCTGTCGGGCTGTGAAATATATAATTCATCAATATCTACTCCGATCTTCTTCGCATAAACAGGATCCAGCGCATGCTCTGCATCAATAAATCCTGCAATCCCGCCTCTCTTTTGTACTTCTGCGATCATGTGGAGTGTCACTGTCGTCTTACCACTGGACTCCGGACCATAAACCTCAATCACACGTCCCTTTGGAACACCGCCAAGTCCCAGTGCCAGATCGAGACTCAGACACCCTGTAGGAACCGTCTCTACAGCAACATGACTGCCCTCTCCCAGCTTCATCACAGTACCTTTTCCAAAATCCTTCTCTAACTTTGCAATCGCCGCATCCAGCGCTTTTTTCTTTTCATCACTTGCCATACCGAATCTTCTCCTTTTTACCCGAACAGTTGTTCGCTTCTGTTTATTATACTATTATATGCTCCTTGAATTGTCAAGTAATTTTTTCCATCCTACTCCGTCCCCCTCCTTTCGTTACTGTTTTTCTACAGAAAACAGAGATGATAAAACCATAGAATATCCTCTTTTTATCCATCACAGGGGAAACTCTCTTGAACAGACCTGGAAGAACTCCTTGAACGTCTGGGTTATAACCGAGTATGATACAGCACAGGCGGCTGCATGATAAAGTTCTGTTTTCTATAACTTACAGAACTATCTTATCATGCGGCCGCCCGGGATGCAATCTATTTATTTTAATTCCTGATGAAGAATTTCTCCATTGCTCTCAATCACTTTCTGGTACCAGTAGAACGATTTTTTCTTATACCGGTTCAAAGTTCCTGTTCCATCATCATTGCGGTCAACATAAATATATCCGTACCGCTTTCTCAACTCTGCTGTAGAAGCACTTACCAGATCAATACATCCCCATGATGTATATCCCATGATTTCAACTCCGTCCTCTATTGCTTCTTCAACCTGTAACAGATGTTCTTTCAAATAGGCAATCCGGTAATCATCCTCCACTGTCAGTTTTCCATCTTTTCCTTCTACCAGTTCATCAACCGCACCAAGACCGTTTTCCACGATAAAAAGAGGCTTCTGATAACGGTCATACATCTCATTGAGTGCATATCGAAGACCTTTTGGATCGATCTGCCATCCCCATTCTGAAGCTTCCAGATATGGATTCATAACACCACCCATCAGATTTCCCCGTCCTGCTTCTCCCTGATCCGGATCTGCAGAAGCACAGATACTCATATAGTAACTGAATGAAATAAAATCTACGGTATGCTTCAAAATTTCCTCATCTTCCGGGGCAAACTGCACCTGAATCTTATGTTCTTTAAAATAGCGCTTCATATAGCCCGGATACCGACCTCTTACATGTACATCCAGGAAAAAATCATTCATATGCCGTCTTTCCATCACTTCTATCATGTCATCCGGATGCGGTGTCAAAGGATAAATCGGAATATTAAGTACCATACATCCAATCTTTGCCTCCGGCATCATCTCATGAGCAATTTTAGTTGCCAGTGCACTTGCCACCAGTTCATGATGAACTGCCTGATACAGATCCTGGCGCGATAACTTTTCTTTTTCCGTATAAATCCCGCCGCTCAAAAACGGTTCATGCAAAACCGAATTAATTTCATTAAATGTCAGCCAGTATTTCACTTTCTCTTTATATCTGCCAAAAATCGTTCTGACATATTTTTCATAGAAACCGATCATTTTCCGGTTTACCCATCCATCATATTCTTTCGATAAATGCAATGGTGTCTCATAGTGAGAAATCGTAACCAACGGCTCTATTCCATATTTGTGGCATTCGTCAAATACCGCATCATAAAACGCAAGCCCTTTTTCATTTGGCTGCTCTTCATCTCCCATTGGAAAAATGCGGCTCCAGGCAATTGACAGCCGAAAAACCTTAAACCCCATCTCTGCAAACAATTTAATGTCTTCTTTATATCGGTGGTAAAAATCTATTGCCACCAGCTTCATGTTATCTTCTGTCGGAACCTCTGTTCTTGGTCCCACAATTCCTTTTGGTGTCACATCCTGGATATCTAGCCCTTTTCCATCTTCCAGATATGCACCCTCACATTGATTGGCTGCTGTTGCGCCTCCCCACAAAAAATTTTTCGGAAACATTATTCTTCCACTCTCCCTTCTTTTAATACACCATAATGATACAAGGCTCCAATTAAATTTGCATCATTGTAAAACTTACAGTTTGTTATCTCAGGTTTCGGAACATACGGTGTAATTTTACGAATCGGATGATGTTCCATTAATTCATTCATGCTTCTGTTCAAATATTCCAGCAGCAGCGGCTGTTTACTGATTCCTCCGCCAATTGCCACCACATCCAAATCCAGTATCACATTTAAATTATAAATTTGAACTGCCAGCGTATCTGTAAATTCTTTCAGTGCTTTCAATACCGCTTCTTCTCCCTTGTTTGCACGATCAAAGATCTGAATCCCATCCAATTTTTCCGGATCTTCTCCTGTATAAAAAGCTGCTTTTTGGGCAAGGGTCTCTGCGCCGTTTGCCATGCCCCAGTATCCTTTCGCTTCCTCTGATCGTTTCTGATCTGTCAATATATAACTGTATTCACCGGCTGTAAAATGCCCTCCCCTGTACAATTTGTGGTCTATGATTATCCCACCGCCCACACCAGTACCCAGCACTACAACCGCTCCGTTTCTGCAGTCCTTCAGACTACCTTTCCATTTTTCTGCAAGTGCCGCACACTTTCCGTCATTTTCAATCGTCACCGGAAGTTTATATCTTTGTTCCAGTAATTGCACGACCGGAACTTCACTAAAATATGCCAACATTCCTCCGGTCACACAGTAGCCTTTCCGGCTGTCCAACATTCCCGGCATACTGACAGCAATTCCTTCTATTTGTTTCTGATACTTTTCTACAACAACATCCAGTCTCTGCAAAAAGTCTTCCAGCGTATGATCCACATATCCCGCGTCGGAAATTTGCCTCTTTCCAATATCTTGGCACTTTCATTCATAAGCGCATATTTTACAGCTGTACCGCCTGCATCAATCACCAGATATTTCTTCATCTTACCCTCACCCTTACTATCCAAAATTGATCGCCAGTTTTGCAAAAAAAGTCTTCTAACGTCAATCTGACTTCCGCTGTTTTATAAAGCTGATCTTTCGATAATCCTGCCCGTGAATATAGGTCATGTCA